>Ga0310786_10000143_pt1 | contig 117082 bp, 101 predicted proteins | sample AusTroGonzalo_MG_FD_203881 | JGI IMG/M metagenome (GOLD analysis project Ga0310786, IMG submission 203881) | Bovine rumen microbial communities from tropical cattle in Woodstock, Queensland, Australia - Gonzalo_03 (v2) (version 2) | ecosystem: Host-associated > Mammals > Digestive system >...
ATCTGGGGTTCGACTGCACCTTGCTCTCGTCGGCTTTGACGATGAGCGGAGCCACGCTTTCGGGGCACTCCATGTATGTGATGAACAGCGGCGCGGCGACCTCGACCACCGTGAGCTCGGGGGGCTTCCTGCGCGTCTTTTCGGGCGGCGTGGCGACCTCGACCACCGTGAACGGCGGCAATCTGTCCGTCTCCTTTGGCGGCACCGCGAACGAAACCATCGTGAATCGCGGCAATTTGTTTATCGATGACGGCGGCACGGCGACGATCGTCTACAACCCGTGGCAGAGCGGAACGATCGACTCCGCCGCCGGCGCGACCATGACTTACCTGGAGCGTGACGGCAGAGTCTATTACGGCGGAGTCGACTACGGTCTGGTGAGCAACGGCGGGATCCTGATCGGCTTGACGGTCGGCTACGGTTATTCCGCATTGGTCTATTCCGGCGGCACGGCGAACGAAACCACCGTCAACTCCGGAGGCAGTATGTACATATCTTCCGGCGGTGTGGCAAACGGCACGGTCGTCAACGAAAACGGCGAACTCGACGTCTTCGAGTTCGGCACCGCGAACTCGACCACCGTGTACAGCGGCGGCGAAATGCATGTTTTCTCCGCCGGCACGGCGACCTCGACCGTGGTGAACAACGCGGGCAGGATGTCCGTCGGTTACGGCGGCGAAGCGGATGTCACCATCGTGAACAACGGCGGCAGCCTCTTCATCCGGAGCGGCGGCACCGCATCGAATGTGGTGTGGACGCCGTTCTTCGGCACCGTGACTGCTGAAAGAGGCGCACTATTGACCTTCGATCCGAGCGTTCGCGGGGTGTATCTGGGGTTCGACTGCACCTTGCTCTCGTCGGCTTTGACGATGAGCGGAGCCACGCTTTCGGGGCACTCCATGTATGTGATGAACAGCGGCGCGGCGACCTCGACCACCGTGAGCTCGGGGGGCTTTCTGCGCGTCTTTTCGGGCGGCGTGGCAAGCGTCGTGACGCTGTCGTCCGGCGGGGTGCTGTCCAACTTCGGCATCGTTTCCGGAATGTTGGATTTCGGTCCGAGCGCGGTCGTTTACGGTGGCGGGCGATTCCATCTCGATAAAAACACCCGCATCGCCGGCGGAGTCGCCGGCCAGACGCAGGATCAGGCGCTGATCGGCGAATCCACCTTCTCCAACTTCGTGGCAAAACACGATTGGCACGTCGAACAGCCGCTGCTGCTCAAAGAGGCAACCGTCGCCTCCGACGGCGTTCTTACTTTCCACGCCGGCGCTTCGGCGACGCTGCTGTACGTCGCCGGCGACGCCGTCGTCCTCTCCGGCGCCAACGCCCGCAGCGCCACCGTGTTTTCGGGCGGTCTGCTGAGCGTCGACGGCGGTCTGGCGGCGATGGTGACCATCGAGAAGGACGGTGATGAAATACTGGTGAACAGCGGCGCCGCTTTGCGTACCAGCGTTTACGGCAGGCAGCACATCCGTTCCGGCGGCACCGCGAACTCGACCACCGTCTATCGCAACGGCACCCAGATAGTAAGCGAATTCGGTTTTGCTTACGGCGACTTCGTCAGCGACGGCGGCAATCAGCTGGTCGACGGCGGCAGCTCCTATCGCGCCAATATCCTCCCCGGCGGCAGTCAGGTCGTCCAAAGCGGCGGCACCGCGACCGAAGCGACCGTCACCGCCGGTCATCAGTATGTGTATGACGAGGGGCTGGCGGAAAGCACGACCGTCGTCCGCGGCTCGCAGTACATTTATGATCGCGGCGTGGCAAGCACGACGACGATCACCGGCGTGATGACTTCGCAATCCGCGGAACTCACCTCTTCGTATCATTACACCGGCGACCGCATCTACTGGACCCGCGAGGGTGACGTCACCACCGTCATCAGCAGATCGTGGCACGCCAACGAAGATTCGTCCACGAAGGTATACTACTACGAATATTCCGGCAGCCAGTTCGTGATGTCGGGCGGCATGGCTTTCGACACTCTGCTGGGTTCCGGAGCGATCCAGACCGTCTTCTCGGGCGGCATCGCTTCCGATACCACCGTCGACGCCGACGCCTTCCAGTATGTGCTGAAAGACGGCTCCGCATTCAACACCACCGTCTCCTCCGGCGGCATCTGCGCCGTCGAGTACGACGGTTACGGCGAAAACATCACGGTCAAAAACGGCGGCGCCATCGCCGTTCACGGCACCGTCAGAAATCTGCGCATAGCCGAAAATGCCGCGTATTATTTCGACACGGGTACGGCGGTGTTCCAGGGCGACCTCGACTGCTACATCAGCACCACCGACGTCGATACTTTAAACGAAATATTGGTGTTCAGCGAGTTGGATACTCTCACGCTGCGCGTCAAAGCCTCCGAATTCAAGCTGGATCAGTACAACACCTTCAGCACGGCATACAACGGCAAGATCGGGTACAACTTCGTGCTGGTACTCGATAACGGCGACGCGGTCTCGATGAACGACGCCCGCCAGTATTTCTACAACGGCGAAAGTTATACCGTGGAATACGACGGCTCCAGGAAAACTTATTCTTTCAAGAAGTTCGTCGATAACGTGCCGCCTGCCAAACCGACCGCGTCCGCCGACGTCACCACCACCACGAACGGCGAGGTCACCGTCACGGCGACGTTCTCGAACGACAGCATACAAAAGCAGTACAGCCTTGACAATCAGACATGGCAGGAGTATACGACCGGCGTGGTGTTCAATGCCAACGGCACCGCCTACTTCCGCGGCATCGACGTTGCGGGCAACATCTCCGAAGTCACGACCTACACGGTCGCGAACATCATAAACGTCGGACCCGCCAAACCGACCGCCACGGCGGACATTACGGCTGCGACGAATCAGAATGTCACCGTCACGGCGACGTTCTCGAACGACAGCGTGGTCCGGGAATACAGCCTCGACAACTCGACGTGGCAGACTTATACGACCGGCGTGGTGTTCAATGCCAACGGCATAGTGTATTTCCGCGGCACCAACGCCACGGGCAACGTCTCCGAGGTGACGAATTATGCGGTCACCAACATCGACAGGACAGCTCCGGTCAAGCCGACCGCCCAAGCGGACGTCACCACCGCCACGAACCAAAGCGTCACCGTCACGGCGACGTTCTCAAGCGACAGCGTCGTGAAAGAATACAGCCTGGACAACCGGACGTGGAAAACCTACACAACCGGCATAGTAATGTCACAGAACGGTACGGTTTACTTCCGCGGTGTCGACGAGGCGGGCAACATCTCCGACGTGACGAGCTATGCAGTGTCCAACATAACGACCGTCGGACCTGCCAAGCCGATCGCCACGGCGGACATTACGGCTGCAACGAACAAGAATGTCACCGTCACGGCGGCGTTCAGCGCCAACAGCGTCGTCAGGGAATACAGCCTCGACAAACAGACGTGGCAAACTTATACGACCGGCGTGATACTGACCGGCAACGGAAAAATCTACTTCCGCGCCGCCGACGAAGCGGGCAACGTCTCCGACGTCACCGAGTACGAGGTCGCCAATATCGACAAGGTCGCGCCGACCAAACCGACCGCACAAGCGGACGTCACCACCGCCACGAACGACGAGGTCACCGTAACGGCGACGTTCTCGAACGATACGGCAACGAAGCAGTATTCGACCGACAACCAGACGTGGAACGTGTACACGACCGGTGTGGTCATGTCAGCCAACGGTACCGTCTTCTTCCGCGGCATCGACGCTGCCGGCAACGTCTCCGACGTCACGAGCTATGTGGTCCAAAACATCCTCACCCCCGGCGCGGAGGTGCTCTCGGTATCGGCGAACGTCACGACACCCACGAACAACAACGTCACCGTGATCGCCGTCTTCGGTTCCGACACCGCGACGAAGCAGTACAGCTTCGACAACGCGAATTGGAAGACCTACGATTCCGGCGTAACGATGACCGCCAACGGCACTGTCTACTTCCGCGGGCTCAACGCCGAGGGAACGCCTTCCGAAGTCAAAAGCTACTCCGTCACCAATATCGACAAGGTCGCACCGACCAAGCCGACCGCAAAAGCGAGCACCACCGCTGCGACAAACCAGAATGTCACCGTCACGGCGGCGTTCAGTGCCGACAGCGTCGTCAAGGAATACAGTCTCGACAACTCGACATGGCAGGAGTATACGACCGGAGTGGTCTTCAATACCAACGGCAGCGTATATTTCCGCGGTGTCGACGAGGCGGGCAACATCTCCGACGTGGCGAGTTATACGGTGTCCAACATCGACAGGGTCGCGCCAACCAAACCGAGTGTCAAGGCGAGCACCACTGCCCCGACGAACCAGAGTGTCACCGTCACGGCGACGTTCTCGAATGACACGACGACGAAGCAGTATTCGACCGACAACAAAACATGGAAAACTTATACGACCGGTATTGTCATGTCAGCCAACGGTACCGTCTTCTTCCGCGGCACCGACGCTGCCGGCAACGTCTCCGAAATCACGAGCTACACGGTCGCAAACATCATCGTCACCAATTTCTCGACCGACGGCACGGTCGCTCCGGGCAAGGATGCCTCCTTCTCGCCGAAGCTGGAAGCAACCGGTCTGTACACCGTCAGCGGCACCTTCAAGGGCAAGGGCACAGTGACTGTTGTGGACAAAACCGGCAAAAAGGTTGCTTCGGGCACCGTCAAAAACGGCGTCATCACCTTCAAGAACGCACTGCTGCTCGACAACAGCAACTCGTACAAGGTGGTCGTCAAAAACACCGACAAGAAGGGATCCTCGATCTACTCGGTGAAGCTCGCGGCGAAGGAGCTCTTCACGAAGGGCGACACAACCGACAACACGCTAAAGGGAGCCAAGACGCTCGCGGCGGGTACGATCGCGAACGACTGGGTCGGCTACGGCGACGCGGTCGACTATTACAAGCTCGGCGGCAATGCGGCGGGCGGCATCTACGCACTCAATATTTCCGGCGTCAGGAACAACGTGAAGCTCACCGTCTACACCAAGAACGGGATCAAAGTAAAGAGCGTCACCGCCTCGGCGAAGAAGCCGAATATCCCGCTTGCCGACCTCTGCCTCGACAGCGGCAGCTACGCCGTGATCGAAGCGCCGAAGGCGGCGAAGGCGCAGAACAGCGACTACGCGTTGAAACTCACGGAAAAGGCGACCTTCAAGCGGTCGAACAACGACTGGAGCCACGCCGAAGCCCTCACCCCGGACGCGACCTTCACGGGCGCGCTGAGCAAGGCGGCGGGCGGCGACACGGTGGATTACTGCGACGTTTCCGCGCTCGGCAATCTGTCCTTCAAGACGACGGCTGGCAAGGTCAAGGTCTCGTTCTTCGACACGAACAAACAGGCGGTCAAGGTCGCGGTCAAGGTCGCGGGCGGCAAGGACAAGACCGCCGCGGCGGTGTCGCTCGCCTCCGGCAAAACCGACAACTTCACGATCGGCACCTTGCCGGGTTCGGTGAAGTACCTCAAGATCGAGGCTGCCGGCAAGACGCTCAACAGCTACACGATCGGCAAGATCGCGTAAGCGAGGGCAGGGGGGTCAGACGATCCTGCCGACGATGGAGACCACGTTGGTCTGTTCGATTTTGACCCTCACGAGGTCGCCGGGGCGGAGCTCCGGCGTCGGCGGGAAGTGGACGACGTAGTTCGTGCCCGTGCGACCGACCCAGCGGTCGGCGTTGCGGGCGCTGACGCCTTCGGCGAGGACTTCGACCGTGGTGCCGAGCATGGTCGCAAGTTTTTTCCGCACCCGGTCGCGGAGGTCGCCGAGCAATATCTGATTGCGCTCTTCCTTGATGTCATCGGGTACGCTGTCTTCGAGCGCCGCCGACTTGGCGCCGGGACGCGGCGAGTATTTGAAGATGAACGACTGCTCGAAGCCGACTTCGTTCATCACGTCGCGGGTCATATCGAAATCTTCGTCGCTCTCCCCGGGGAAACCGACGATCACGTCGGTGGAAAAGGTGACTCCGGGCAGCGCGGCGCGCAGTTCCGCTACCTTTGCGAGATAGGATTCGCGCGTGTACTGGCGGTTCATCGCCTTGAGGATCCGGTCGGAGCCGGACTGCAGCGGCAGATGGATGTTGCGGCAGCACTTTTCCGAATTTTTGAGCGCGCGGATAAGGCGGTCGTTGAAGTAGCTGACATACGGCGACGTGAAGCGGATCCTCCGCAGTTCCGGGATCTTGTTCAGCTCCTCCAGGAGTTCGCCGAACGGGGAGTTTTCCGGCGCGGGCGGATTGATGTTTCCGCCGAGACCGTACGCCGCGACATTCTGCCCGAGCAGGAGTATTTCGCGCACTCCGCGGGAGACCATTTCGCGCGCCTCGCGCAGAATATCCTCCGGGGAACGGCTGATCTCGCGCCCCCGGACGTAGGGGACGATGCAGTACGAGCAGAAACGGTTGCAGCCCCTCGTGATCGCGATCTCGCCGTGCCACGAGCCGGTGTCGAGGTGAGCGCCCATTTCGGTCAGCACGTCGAAGGATTCCGCGGTGCTGACGACCTTGCCGCGTTCGGCTTCGATCCGCGCGAGGATGTCGCAGACGGTGTGCAGCTGCCCCGTTCCCAGCACGAAGTCGATGTCCGGCAGTTCCTCGATCAGCTTGTCGCCCAGCCGCTGCGCCATGCAACCCGCGACGCCGATGATGAGATTCGGATTGCGCTTTTTGAGTTTGTGCATGTGACCGATCTTGCCCTTCGCCTTGCGTTCGGCGGCGTCGCGGACGCTGCAGGTGTTGAAAAGCAGCACGTCCGCCTCCTCCTCGCAGGCGGTCAGGGTGTGTCCGGCTTGAAGCAGTTTCGCCGCCAGCGCTTCCGAATCCCGTTCGTTCATCTGGCAGCCGTAGGTGCGGATAAAGACTTTCATAGCAGCAGGAGAAGGTTGTCGCGGTGCACCAGCTCCTCGTCGGCGTCCGCGCCGAGAACATGGTGCAGTTCGCCGGATTTGCAGCCGATGATCCGCCGGCATTCGTCGGTGTCGAAGTTCACGAGCCCGCGGGCGAAGACCCGCCCGTTCCGGTCGGCGATGTCCACCGTGTCGCCGCGGCGGAACGCGCCTTCCGCCTTCAGCGCGCCCGAAGGCAGCAGACTGCGCCCGTGGTGCTTGACCGCCTCCGCCGCGCCGTCGTCGACGGTGATGGTGCCGTAGCTTTTGCGCAGATAACCGAACCAGCGTTTTTTGCCCGAGAGCCGCCGGCGGGGCAGGAACAGCGTTCCCACGTCCGCGCCGTCGAGGATCTTGCGGCAGATGTCTTTCGTCCGCCCGTCGGCGATCCAGAGGTACGCTCCGGCGGTGCAGGCGATCTCCGCCGCGCGGAGTTTGGACGCCATGCCGCCGATGGAAAAGTTGCCGTCGTCGGTACCGCCCGCCAGCGCGCGGATGTCGTCGTCGAGTTTTTCCACCACCGGAATGCGGCTGCCCAGCGTGCCGTCGGGGTTGCGGTTGAGCAAACCGTCGACGGTGGTGAGAATCACCGCCAGCTCCGCGCCGGTGATCGAAGCCATCATCGCGGACAACGTATCGTTGTCTCCGAACTTGAGTTCGTCCACCGAAACGGAGTCGTTTTCGTTGATGATCGGCAGAATGTCTTTTTCCCAGAGGGCGTTGATGCAGTTCTTGATGTTCAGGCACCGCTCGCGGCGGCTGAAGTCGTAGGCGGTGAGGAGCATCTGGGCGACCTTGAAGCCGTGGCGTTCCGCCTCTTCGCCGTATATGGACATCAGCTTGCTCTGCCCGATCGCCGCCAGCGCCTGCTTCTGCGCAAGTTCGCGCGGGCGGACCTTCATGCCGACGACCTCCATGCCCATGCCGACGGCTCCGGAACTGACCAGCAGCACCTGCTTGCCGGCGGCGCGAAGCGCGGCGATGCCGGAGACCAGTGCGGCGATGCTGGCACGGTCGATGAGCAGCCGGGTCCCCGCTTTGACGATGATCTTTCGCGCCGCGCCGATCGCGGCGGCGCGCTGGTCGAAGTTTTCCATCATTCCCCCAAGAGCGCGGTGATTTCTTTGCAGATCATGGTTTCCACCTCGCCGAACGCGGCGGCGCGAAGCGTGGCGCCCGCCGCCATTTCGTGACCGCCGCCGCCGAATTTGCGGGCGAGCGGTCCGACCGGAAAGGCGCTGTCCTTGCTGCGGAGCGAGAGCTTGAAATCTCCCGCCGCGTTGCGGAAGATCAGCGCGGCGATCACCACGCCCTCCAACGCCCGCAGATTGTCGATCAGCCCTTCATCCTCGGCGAGGGTGAAGGAGTGTTTTTTCAGGATCTCGTCGTCGATGTAAGCGTAGGCGAATTTACCGTTGCAGGTGATTTTCAATCGCGTGTTGAAGAGATCGGCTTCGAAGGCGGCGCAGTTGAAGGGCTTGCTGAAAAACACCTCGTTGGCGATCCGTTCCAGTTCCGCCCCCCGGTCGAGCAGCGTCCCGGCGATGCGGAGCGTGTCGCCCTTGGTGTTGGAGAATCGGAAGCATCCGGTGTCGGTCATCATACCCGCCAGCAGTGCGGTAGCGCACTCCGGCGGCAGCGTTGCTCCGGATGCAAGCACCATTTCGGCGGCGATCTCGCTCGCGCTGGAGCGGTCGACGCCGATGAAATTTTTCGCCAGATCGAGATTGTTGTAGACGTGGTGATCCAGATTTATCGCGTGCCGCGACCGCAGATAATCGATGTCCAAAGCGGATGTGACGTTGAGCCGCTGAACGTTGGCACAATCCAAAACGGCGATCAGCGCGTATTCATCCGCCTGCGCTCGGGTCATGCCGACGAGAGCATTTTGGTGGAGCTGCAGATAGCGGTGCGGCATTCCGTCGGTCAGCAGCACGTCGGCTTTTTTGCCCTGCGAGCGCAGAAACGCGCGCATCCCGAAGGTCGAACCGAGCGCGTCACCGTCCGGACGCAGATGGGTCACGAGCAGCACCGAATCCGCATCGGCAAACTCCCGGTACATTTCCGGTAATGTGACGCATTCGCCCATTCAGTTTTCCTTCCCGTCCGGTTCGGACTCGCTGCGTTCGCTTTCGGCGAGTATCGCCAGCACGCGGTCGCCCTGTTCCTGCCGGCGGTCGCCGCGGAAGGTCAGCACGGGAGTGTGCTTGAAACCGAGGCGCTGAGCAAGCTCGTGCTGAAAAGCCACTCGCTCCGCCTCCAGCTCTTCGAAGAGCATTCGCCGCTGCGCCGGAGTTCCGCCGAAGACGCTGACGTAGACAGTCGCCTGCCGCAGGTCGACCGAGGCGTTGACTTGCGTGACCGACGCCAGCATCGAAGCGGGACGACCGTGCATTTCGCCGATCAGCAGCGCGAGTTCGCGTTTCAAGAGTTCGTTGACGCGGGTCAGACGGTCGACTTTCGGCATTTTACAGCGTCGCCTTCTTGAGTTCCACCTCGTAGACTTCGATCTCGTCGCCTTCGACGAAGTCCACGAAGTTGTCGAGTTTGATGCCGCACTCCATGCCCGCCTTCATCTCGCGCACGTCGTCGCGGAAGTGACGCAGACTTGCCACCGAACCGTTGTAGATGAGTTCGCCGCCGCGGCGCACCCGCGCCTTGGCGCCGATCTTGACCAAACCGGATTCGACTTTGCAGCCGCAGACCTTCTGCCCGTTGGAAAGTTCGAAGATCTGCAGGATGCGGGCTTCGCCGATGTTCTTTTCGCGTTTTTCCGGAGCGAGTTTACCGGCGAGCGCGTCGGTGATGTCCTCGATCAGCTCGTAGATGATGCTGTACAGCCGGATCTCGACGTTGCGCTTCTTCGCCAGATCGTTGACGCCGGGGTTGACCCGGACGTGGAACCCGACGACGATCGAATTGGTCGCCGCGGCAAGGTCGATGTCGCTTTCGCTGATCGAACCGACCGCGTTGGCGATGACCTCGGCTTTGATCTTTTCGGAGGGCAGCTGTTCGAGCGACTGGGCGATCGCCTCGCCGGAGCCCTTGACATCGGACTTGATGATGATGTTGAGGGTGTTGCGCTCCTGACTGCTGAGTTTGCTGAAGAGGTCCTCAGCCGAAGATATGGCGTTGGCGGCGAGCATTTTGCCGCGTTTGCTGTTGGCGCGTTCGGCGGCGGTGTTGCGCGCCTCCTTTTCCGACGGGGCGTACTCGAGGTGGTCGCCGGCTTCGGGAATGCCCGACAGCCCGACCACTTTGACCGGCGTACTCGGACCGGCGGATTTGACCCGATCTCCCTTGTCGTTGAAGAGCATACGCACCTTGCCGTAAAACTCGCCGCAGATCACGATGTCGCCGACGCGGAGCGTGCCGTTCTGCACGAGAACGCTGGCGGTCGGTCCGAGCCCCTGTTCCAGCTGCGCTTCGAGGACCACCCCGGCGGGATGAGCCTTGGGATCGGCGCGCAGTTCCAGCATCTCGGCTTCCATGAGGATGCGTTCCAGCAGATCGGGCAGACCCGCGCCGGTCTTGGCGGAGACGCGGACCGTGCCGACCGTGCCGCCCCAGTCTTCACTGGTGAGACCGTTCTGCTGCATGTTGAGCAGCACCTTGTCGGGATCGGCGTCGGGAAGGTCGATCTTGTTGATGGCGACGATGATCGGCACCTTGGCGGCGAGCGCGTGGTTCATCGCCTCCACGGTCTGCGGCTTGAAGCCCTCGGTCGCGGAGACCACCAGCACCACGATGTCGGTGCAGTTGGCACCGCGGGCGCGCATGTTGGTGAAGGCGGCGTGTCCGGGGGTATCGATGAAGGTGATCGACTTGCCGTTGAATTCGACCGTCGAGGCGCCGATGTGCTGAGTGATGGCGCCGGATTCGGTGGCGGTGACGTTGGTGTGCCGCACCGCATCCTGAAGCGAGGTCTTGCCGTGGTCGACGTGCCCCATGAAGGTGACGACCGGGGGGCGTTCGCGCAGTTGCGCGGGGTCGATTTTGACCGGTTCCGGCTTCTTCGTCGGCGCCGGATTTTTTGCCGGAGCGGCGAGGACCAGCGTGAAACCGTATTTCTGGCAGAGCTTTTTGGCGTTGGCTTCGCTGACCGGCTGATTGATGCCCGCGAGTTCGCCGAGTTTGATGAGATCGGTAATGAGCTCGTTCGGCTTTTTGCCGACCGCCTCGGCGAGGTCCTTGACGATCACGGGCGGGGCGAGACGCACTTCGCCGCCCGCTCCTGCGCCGTCACTGCTTTCGCGTGCGGGGGCGGCTCCGGACTTCTTGTGCCCCTTGCCGCCGCCCGAGCCGAGGTTGTTTTCGGAAAACCCCTTGCGTGACGGTCCCTTGCCCTTGCGGGATTCCCGCGAGCTGGGCAGGTCGGCGTCGTGCGAATCGTAAAGGTCGGAAAAGTAGGAATCCACCAGTTCGAGCATGTCGGCGGGAATCGTGCTCTTTTCCGCATCCGGGGTTTCGACCCCCTGACCGTTGAGTTCCCGGATTATTTCCTTTGACGACACGCCGTATTTTTTGGCGAAGTCGGTCACAGTGAATTTTTTGTTCACGGCAAGCCCCTCCCGTCACGTCATTTCTGCAGCGCGTCGAGCGCCTGCGCCACTTCGGCGGAGTCGATGCCGTCGATGGCGAGCAGCGTCGCGCGGTCGGCGGCGAGAATCCCGTCGATGGTGACAAAACCGTTGCTGACGAGTTTGAAGGCGGTTTCCTCGCTCACACCGAGGTCGGCGGCAAGCTTGGCGGCGGCGGTCTTGAGCTGTTCGGCGATGGAGGGCGGAGCGATCCGTTCGGAACTTTCGTTTTTGAGCGTGATGTTCCAGCCGAGCAGCTTTGCCGAAAGCCGCACGTTCTGCGCCTTGCGCCCGAAGGCGATCTTGGACTGCTCCTCGTTGACGGTCACCATAAGCTCGTGCCGCGCCTCGTCGATCTCGACGCTCTGGACCTTGGCGGGCAGCAGCGCGTTGGCGGCGTACTTGGTCAGATCGGTGTCGTAGGGGACTATGTCCACGCGCTCGTTGCCGAGTTCGTCGGTGATGTTGCGGACGCGCGTTCCGCGGATGCCGACGCAGGCGCCGACGGGGTCGATGCGCGGATCCTCGGAGCGGACGGCGATCTTGGTGCGCCGACCGGGCTCGCGGGCGATGCCCATGATCTTGACGACGCCGTCGTGGATCTCGGCGACCTCGCGTTCAAAGAGTTTGACCACGAAATCCGGGGTGGCGCGCGACACGATCAGGCTCGGTCCCGAACTGTTGATGTCGACGTTGATCAGCAACGCGTTTATGCGGTCGCCCGGCATGTACTGCTCCTCGTGGATCTTCTCCTTGGCGGGCATGATGCCCTCGGCTTTCTGGAAGTCGATGATGATGCTGCCGCCTTCGAAACGGCGCACCGTGCCGTTGATGATCTGCCCGATGCGTTCGGCGAACTCCTCCTGGACGTTTTCCTTCTCGGCCTTGCGGAGCTGCTGGATGATGGTCTGGCGCGCAGTCTGGGCGGCGATGCGCCCGAAGTTGCTCGGCGTGACCTCCCAATCGACTTTGTCGCCGACTTTGACATCGGGGAAGCGCTCTTTGGCGCGCGCCAGCAGCAGCTGGTCGCAGGTCGGATTGGACTCGACGACCTCGAGCACCGCCCACGCCTGGATCTTGCCGGTGGGCGGGTCGATGCGGACCTTCAGCTCGCTGGCGGGATGGATGCTCTTGCGCGAGGCGGTGAGGATCGCGGTCTCCAACGCCTTGATCAAGCTCTCGCGGCTGATGCCGCGCTCCTGTTCGATATATTCAAGTACCGTCAACAATTCGTTTGCCATGATAGCGACCTCCTACTGCTCTCCCCGCCGGATGATTAGCGGTTTTCCGCGGAGCCGGCTTCATTTTCTCCGGAAAACCGTATGTTCCCAAAAAACAAAAAAGCGGAAACAGGTCCGATCCCGCTTTCCGCAAACAATCACCCGAAGTCTTCGCCCGCCGTTCTCCGACGGAGCGGAAACTCCTTCACGATCGCAACTGTCAACGCCAGCGATTCATAGAACTCCAAACCCAGCTGAGTCTTGCCGCCACCTGCGGCGATTTGTCCTTCGCCCGGGATCAATCGGTTTGCCGCCGATTCCTTTCCTTTCAGATAATATATTGGAAATATGTGTAAAATTCAAGTCGTTACGATGCTTTTTTTCTTCATGGCGAAACTATTTTGTCCACATTTTGCGCAAGGGGGTGAAAAATCGCGATTTTGGTGGTATATTATTATTTTGACGATTTTTGGTCTTTCCCGACTGACGGAGCGCTTCCGCCGGGATGGGGCGGAAAGGATATTTTCGTTTTATGGTAAACGCAGTCGAGATCGAACACGCCACTGTCTTTCTCGGTGGGCGGGAAATACTGCACGATCTGAGCTGGACGGTCGGTCGCGGCGAACGGTGCTTCATTTTGGGCGCCAACGGCGCGGGCAAGACCACGCTGATAAAGATGCTGCTGGGGTACGCCTGGCCGATCTACGGTGCGCTGGTGACGGTGCTGGGCGGTCGTTTCGGGTCGACCAATCTGGTCGATTTGCGCAAACGCATCGCGTGGGTCAGCCCGTTCATGCACCAGCTGACCGGCACCGAGTGGACGGGGATGGAGATGGTGTTGTCGGGGATCGACGGCACGTTGGGGCTGTTCCGCAAGCCGCTGCCCGGCGAGATCGACCGGGCGCTGAAGTTCATGCGGCGCTTCCGCTGCGAAAAACTGGCGGACCAGTCGATCTTCACGATGTCCAGCGGCGAGCAGATGAAGATCATGATCACCCGGGCGCTGCTGACCCAGCCGGAGCTGCTGATCCTCGACGAGCCGAGCGTGTTTCTGGATCTGCCGGGGCGGGAGTTCCTGCTCGCCGAGATCGCGGCGGTGGCGAAGGAGCTGCCCGAGCTGACGATCATTTTCGTGACTCAGCGCACCGAGGACATACTGCCGCTCTTCGACCGCGGGATGATCATGAAGTCCGGCAGGATCATGTGCGGCGGCGCCCGGGACGAGGTGCTGAACGAAGCGAATCTGTGCGATGCCTTCGGCATGCCGGTGCGGATCGTGCGCAACCGTTCGGGGCGGGTCTGGGCGGTGTTGGACGAGTAAACTTTTTTTCTGTTTCAATATAACTACGGGAGAGTTCGTAAAATGGAAAATCAAGCGGTTCTGATCGGTAAACGGATGCGGGAGCTCCGCACGGTGCTGGATATCTCTCCGGAAGAGATGGCGCGGGTCACCGGCGTGACGCCGGAGGAGTATCTGAAGCACGAATCCGGCGAAGTTGACAGCGCGTTCAGTTTTCTCTACCACTGTGCGGAGCGTTTCAAGGTCGACATCAGCACGCTGGTCGAGGGCGAGGGGTCCAAGCTGTCGTTCTACACGCTGACCCGCCGCAACGGGGGCATGCCGATCCGCCGCCGCCGCGACCTGGAGTATCTGCATCTGGCGTCGCACCTCAAGAACCGGCAGGTGGAGCCGCTCTTCGTCACCGCGCCGTACAAGGGCGAAGATCAGGAGATCGCGCTCTCGACCCACACCGGACAGGAGTTCGATTACATCATCTCGGGCGAGCTGAAGGTCAAGCTGGACGACAAGATCGAGGTGCTGCATCCCGGTGACAGCATACTGTACGACTCGAGTCATCCGCACGGCATGATCGCCGTGGGCGGCAAGCCCTGCGAATTTCTGGCGCTCGTGATCCGCGGCGAGGGCGAGCCCCCGGTCGCGGTCGAGCCGGAAAAGGCGGCGGACAGCTCCGTCAGCCCCGAAGAGTCGCAAAAGCTCATCTACCACCGCTTCGTCGACGAGGAGCTGGACGAAAACGGTCACCTCAAGGGCATCAGCTACCACTGGCCGGACAACTTCAACTACGCCTACGACGTGATCGACGAGCTGGAGAAGAAGTCCGGCGACAAGCGCGCGATGTTGTGGGTATCCAAGAACCACGAGAAGAAGATCTTCACCTTCCACGACATCGCCGAGAACTCCCGCCGCGTCGCCAACTACCTGACGCTGCTGGGGATCAAGCGCGGCGACCGCGTGCTCCTGGTCTTGAAGCGCCACTACCAGTACTGGTTCACTCTGCTCGCGCTGCACCGGATCGGCGCCATCGCGCTGCCAGTTACGAACCAGCTGCAGCCCAAGGACTTCGAATACCGATTCAAGACGGTCGGCGTCACGGCGGTCGTCGCCACCGCCGACGACGAGGTGCCGGATCACATCGACGCCGCTGTCGCGGGTACCGACGTGCGCACCAAGATCATCGTCAACGGCACGCGGGAAGGGTGGCACGACTTCAACTCCGAGTACATCCGCTGCGGCACCGAGTTTCCGCGCAACCCGGAGCAGAAGGCGACCGATCCGATGCTGATGTACTTCAGTTCGGGAACGACCGGTTATCCCAAGGCGATACTGCACATATACACCTATCCGCTGGGGCATATCACGACCGCGCGCTGGTGGCAGAACGTCCGCCCGGGCGGACTGCACTGGACGATTTCCGACACCGGCTGGGCGAAGGCGGCGTGGGGCAAGGTCTACGGGCAGTGGCTCTGCGAGACGGGGCTGATGGTCTACGACTTCGACCGCTTCCACGCCGAGGACATCCTGCCGATGTTCAAGGAGTGCGGCATCACGACCTTCTGCGCGCCGCCGACGATGTACCGTTTCCTGATCCGGGAGGATCTGTCGCGCTTCGACCTGTCGGGAGTCCAGTACGCCTGCATCGCGGGAGAGGCGCTGAATCCCGAGGTCTTCAACCAGTTCTACAAGGCGACCGGATTGAAGGTCATGGAAGGTTTCGGACAGTCCGAGAGCAGCGTCATCCTCGGCAACTTCATCGGCATGACGCCCAAACCGGGTTCGATGGGCAAGCCGTCGCCGCAGTATCCGGTCGAGCTCATCGACCGCGACGGCAAGCCGGTCGGCACCGGCGAAGTGGGCGAGATCGTGATCCGCACCCGACCCGGGAAGATCTGCGGTCTGGTCGTGGAGTATTACAACAACCCCGAGGCTACCGCCGAGGCCTGGGCGGGCGGCGTCTACCACACCGGCGACACCGCGTGGCGCGACGAGGACGGCTACTACTGGTACGTCGGACGCACCGACGACCTGATCAAATCCTCGGGCTACCGGATCGGACCTTTCGAGATCGAGAGCGTGATCATGGAGCTGCCCTACGTGCTTGAATGCGCGGTGGTCGGCGTGCCCGATCCGACGCGCGGACAGGTGGTCAAGGCGTACGTTGTGCTCACCAAGGGCAAGACCGGCTCCGAGGAGCTGGTCAAGGAGATCCAGGAGTACGTGAAGCACAAGACCGCGCCGTACAAGTACCCGCGTCAGGTCGAGTTCATCCCGGCGATGCCCAAGACCGCGAGCGGCAAAATCCGCCGCAGCGTGCTCCGCGGCGAATCCAAATAACCATCACCGACGTTTTTTTCGCGGCGGCGTTCCGAAGCAATCGGGACGCCGCCGCGTGCGTTTTACGATCAGCGCAAGGTCGCGAGGTACTCGTTGGTGACGGAGGAAAACTCCGCCATGGCGCAGGAGTTTCCGTCCGCGTCGCGCAGATCGACGACCGCGACTTCGTTACCGGCGTCGAAGCGCACCGGGGTTACGATTTCGCCGGGTTTGACCTGCCGTTTGAACTCCATCCGCACGCGGTTGAAACGGTACTCGGGCGCCAGCGCGTCCGCGGCGGCGGCGAAGTACATCGCGCTCGTGAGATGCCCGTTCGGGTCGAGCGTCGAGCGCGTGACCGCAAAGGTACGATTTTCCGTGCCGGGGCAGGGCGGGACCGGGATCTTGCGCGGCAGACACTCCATCGGCTCGGCAGGATCGTAGGCGACGCCGAAGTCCGCCGGATCGAGTTTCAGCGCCTTGCCCTGCCGCAGGTCGAAAAACGCTCCCGTGGCGTTGGCGATCAATCTGAGTTCGCCGTCGGCGTCGCGCATGGTCAGGCGGCGCAGTCCGTAGATCGACTTGCAGCCGTAGATCTTGACCGCGGTCTTTATCACGTCCCGGAACTCGGGCATCCGCACGATGTCGATCTGAATGGAAAACAGAAAGACGGCGATGCCGTTTTTCTGCAGATAATCGCGGAAATTCCGTTCCTGATACTCCTGAAACTGACAGCAGTCCATCATCATGCCGACCGCCTCGTGCAGTTTCAGTTTGCGGTCCGCGCCCGTCCGGGTGAACGGTATTTCGGTTGTCATTTCATACATGATGGTATTGGTCTCCAATATTGTGGATATTCGCGAACAGAGTGCTCAGTCGGCAGCTGCCGAATGGCTGTGCACGGCGGTTAAATTAGCCGCCGCCCGGACAAAAGTCAAGCGGGCTTTGTGGCGGAATTTTTTCGAAAATTTTCTGAAGCGGTGCATAAAATCGCTTTTTCCGCACGAATAGTTGGGTGAAAAGCGAGAGCGAGGAGTGATGAAGAGGTCCGCCGCCCGTCCGGGATCGACTGCCCTTCCGGGCGGGCGGCGGCAGGTCACTTCGAGTGAAACAGCCCCCCAACCCCGGCGGGGCGGCACCGGATCTTACCTTCCGGGATGGGATCAACCTTCTTGATCCCGCCGCCCCGCGTTTTTTTGCCGCGCAAACCAGACAAAAACTCCCGAAGGCGTTTTCGTCGCCTCCGGGAGTAGCGGTGCGTATTTGTCTTTACGCGATTTTGCCGATCGTGTAGTAGTTGTTGACATTCGGTTACGGCGACCGCCTCGCAAAAACCGTGTGCGAACATAGAAACGGGCGGGGTGTCTTTGAGCGTTTTTTGATCGGGCAAACAAATGTTTTCAGACATTCATTCACCACACAAGTACGCGGGGTCCAACCACGCTTTGTCGGACAAGTCGGATATGTCCGACGAGGCGGCTGTTATGTCAAAGTCGCCAGCATACGCGACAACGTCGCCGCAAACGGTGGTTCGGTTGCTGCCCAAAACGTACGGTGAAATGGTCTGTCAGCGTTTCAATACGGGTAGCGGGACCCATAGCAAAGACCCGATCCCTGATTCGCCGAAAAAGGCGGGTCAGGGTCGAGGAATTTGCGGTGGAACGATGCCGCAAACGGATATTGGCAGTCACAAATTATGGTCGGCGACAATAGGGGACGCGAGCGGCGTTGCCGTCAGGCATAAGCCGGGCGCGTCAACCCCTTTCCGCACCATATCAAATTAGTTGCGGAAAAATGCGTCAGCATTTTTCTCGAGGTGCAGGGCGTTGCCCTGCTGCGGGAGTTTGAGGGCTGCGTAAGCCCTCAAGAAAAACGGCGACAAAAAAATGCCCCGGATATCGCTTGAGATATCCGGGGGCGCGAGTTGCGGTTAAGATCAGGCGATGGTCGCGATCGCGGCGTCGAGCAGACCTGCTTCGTAGAGCATGTCGAGGCAGGTGTAGCGCTTGCGGATCAGCTGCGCCGCGCGCGGGGCGTGGAGGAACTGCTCCAGCGGCAGACCGATCTCGGTGTAGTGGGTTGGCGCGCCTGCGTCCTTGAGCATCTTGATCGCCTCTTCCGGGGTGTAGAGCTGTTTCTTCAGCCGCTCTTGGATCAGCTGCCACTGCTTGAAGATCAGTTCGCGTCGCGCCTCGAGTTCCGCTCCGGCGAGGAGCTTTTCGCGCGCGGTGTCGCCAGCCGCTCCGTAGCAGCCCCTGACGAGGATCTTATCGATCTCGGCGAGGCGCTCTTCGCGGGAGAGACCCGGCTTCGCCATTTTGCGTGCTTCGTCGGCGGAGTGGTTGATGATGAAGTACATGATCCTTATCACCGCGACCGTCGCCACCGCGACCATGAAGCCGTGCGAGACGCTTTCGCCCTTGAAGGTGTGACCTTCCATCTCCCAGATGTGACTGCAGAGATGCTCCGCGCCCGAGGCGGGACGCGAGTCGTGGTACATCTGCATCGAATACCCCGTCGCGGCGAGTCCGTTGAAGACGAAGCCGACGTTTTTGCTGTCCGACAGGTTCCGGCGCAGCGGCTCCTGAACGAGCTTCCAGACGCTCGGTTCGATGGGTTCGATGCCCAGCGCGTCGGCGATCAGCCATTCGCCGCCCGCGGTGACTTTGCTGTAAAGATCGCCGTAGCCGCCCGCGAGCATCTCCGGCGGAGCGCTCTCCAGCACGTCCATGTCGGCGACGATCGCCGTCGGGGGCGGGCAGGGGACGGTCTTTTTGTAGCCGTCGATCACCATCGCGCCGCCCGCCGAAGTGTAGCCGTCGACGCTCGCCGCCGTCGGCACGCAGACGTAGGGCATCTTCTTCATGCCGGAGGCGACTTTGAGCAGGTCGTTGATCACGCCGCTGCCGACGGCGAGCGGGATCGCGTCGGCGGGGATCAATTCCGCCAGCTCCTCCGAGAGCGACACCAGCGGGTGCGGTTTCGGCTTGCCCGGCAGCGTATACGGCGGGTAGGGCTTGAAGCCGCCGGCGTCGAGTATTTCAACGACCCGGTTTCCTGCGGCTAGCTGGGTGTTGTCGTCCTCGAGTATCCACGGGCGCTTGCCGTGGAACATTTCGTTAAGCACGGCGGGCAGATCGTTCAGCGCGCCGCGCGCCAGCACGAATACCTTGGTGTTCATCCCCGCGGGGATGTCGATGGTATGCGGTATCATGATCGTTTTTCCTTGTCACTGTCCAAATTGTTTACTTCACGTCGACGACCGGCGGTTCGAGAATGCCGCAGGGGACGATCCCGCGTTCGGTCGTCTCGTAGGTCTGGAATTGCGCCGGACCGGTCCACGACGGCCATCTGTCCGCGGTGAAGAAGGGACCCATCGCGTTGCGGCGGTGCCCGAAGACCTTGATGCGCACCTTTTTGGCTCCGTTGGTGCGGAAGGTGAATGGCGGCCAGCCGAGCGTGGTGAACTCTTTTTCATCGTCGAGCGCGTAGGCGAGGGCGACGCCGCGCCACGCCGGGAACTCGATCTGCTTCGCGCCTGCGGGCAACTCGAACGTGTAGGTCAGATTGCCCGAGTAGTAGGTGAGTCCCTGCTTGGTCCAGTCGCCGAATTTGAGCGAGCGCACCGGCTTGGTCAGCACGTCATCCTTGACCCCGAAGTCGCCGAGGAGGAACATGCTCTCCAGCCCCGGCAGCGACTCGTCGTATTTCGAGGTGAGGACGAGGGTGTTTTTGCCCTTCTTGAACATCTTGGCGGGCAGGTTGACCAGCCGGAGCGAACGGTCGCACCACCAGCCGCAGTCTTTCTGGTCGAGCGCCTTGCCGTTGAAGGATATGGCGTAGAGGTCGGGACGTTCGAGCGCGAACTTGCAGTCGGTGCCGGGAACGGTCTCGCACTCGAAGGTGTACTCGAGTTCCAGATCGAGCTGACGCTTCGCCTTGGTCTTGCCGCGCAGCCACGGCTGGACCATGCGCCCGCCGCGCTTCGGGAAGCCCAGTATGTCGCGGAGGGTCACGTCGAGGCGCAGGCAGAAATCCGGAGCCTGTTTTTTGCCGCCGTCGATGCGGTACGCCGGAGTGTCGAGCACGAGCACGTTGGGATCGTCGAGCTCGATCTTGCAGCGCGTGTCGGGAAGCGCCTTGCCGCGGGCGATCGGACGCAGCGGACGCAGCGGCGCGGCAGCCTTGATCTCGGCGTTGGTGGCGAAGAACATCCGCGATTCCAACGGCTCCAGCGGAGCATCGAAGACCACCATGTCGGGGAAGCGCTCGAAGTTCTGGCGGTGGAGTTTGCCCGTTTCCAGATCAAGCTGGTAGATCTGATAATCCTCGGGCAGCACCCATGCGATCTTGGTGTTGGGGAAGCGCTCCTGCCGGTCGCGGACGAGCGGGATGTTTTTCTGATCCTCGGTGAAGCCGCGTGCCGTGTTGCAGACGAAGAGGCTTTCGAAATCCCGCCCCTTCTTGAGCATGTAGAGCGCGGGCGAGACCTCGGAGGAGTCGACGTCGTTGTAGATGCTGACCCGGCGGACGACCGGCGACAGCACGCGATCCAGCTCCGCCTCGCTGACCCGGCGGAATTTATTGTAGACCTGCGCCGGCTTTTCGGATTTCACTCCGTCCAGATATTCGGGCGCCTCGTCGAGGTAGAAGACCTGCCCGCCGTTGTCGGCGAACTTTTCGAGCAGTTCCAGCGTCGTCGAGCGGATGATCACGAGGTCGGGAACGAGCACCGCCTTGTATGCAGCCTTGCCGACCTTGAGTTTCTTGCCCGCGACCGCGGCGTGGCGCGACATCAGCTCCTCCTCGCCGAAGTCGAAGTCGAGGTGGATGCCGAGCAGCTCGTTGCAGAGCCTTATGAACTGGCGGTCGAGGTCGATCTCCAGCTTCTTTTCGCCTCTGACCCGGACGCGGTTGGTGTAGGTGCCCATCAGCGACTCGACCGGGTGGATCATCAGCAGGTCGCGCTGTTCCTCACCATCCGAGAGCGCCGCGCCGAGGTGCGCGAAATAGTTTTCGATGCGGTAGTGCTCCTTCCACCACGGCGACTGGTACGAGATGCTGGCGGGGTAGTCGCGCTTCGCCTCCGCCGCCATGGTGTACCACGCGAGGTGCTGGCAGCGGAAGTTGATGCCGAGCGCGTACTGCCAGTCGCCGAGCGCCTTGTGCCCCATGAACGGGAAGTCCCAGCCGGTGCAGCCGTAGGTCTCGCTGAGCCGCATCTCGCGCCCGAACTGGTGCGCCGCCGAGCTGCACTGCTTGGCGGTGATGAAGATGTTCCAGTGTTCGGTCAGCAGATCGATGCCCGGCGCGCTCATGTATTCGTAGAAGCGCATCGCGCTGCCGACCGCCTGCGTCTGGTCGAGCAGCGAGTCTTCGCGCAGCACATGCCCGGTGAAGATCATATTGTGCTTGTCGCACCAGTCGCCGATGGTCTTGCCGAAGGCACGGCTGAAGGTGTCGCCGAGGAGGTTGCGGTAGTCGAGCCGCGCCTTCGAGAACTCCTGACGCAGATTGCTCACTCCCTGCGTCGCGATTTCGGGACGGTAGGGGTAGAAGAGTTCGGGCAGGCGGTCCAACAGATCGTAGCCGTAACGCTTCTGGAATGCCTTTTCCAGACCGTCCGTCCACGGCAGGGAATCCGCGGACGAGTCGGCGTACATGTTGGGTTCGTCGGTGAAGATGCCGGGGATGGTCTTGCCCAGTTCCTTGGGCAGATGCTTCAGATACGCCTCGTGGGTCACCTCGACGAACTTTTTGACTGCCTCGGGGTTCAGGGTGTCGAGATAGTTCTGCCCGTTGAACCAGGAATTGCCCGCGGGGCAGATGGTGCGGTTGAAGATCATCAGGTGTTCGCCGTCGGCTAGTTTGGCGCCCTTGCGGATGCGGCGGTAGCTGACGATCGTCGTCTCGTTGAAGGTGACGGCGTAACGCGCGAGCTCGACGGAATCCTCGTTCTTCGGAAATTCCTTGTCGAGCGACATGTGCATGTAACGCATCCGGTAGCGTTTGTCCTTGGTGACGATGCCGCCCGCCGCGCCCGAGGGCCAGCGGTCTTCGTCGTAGAGCCACGCCTTCATGCCGAGTTTTTTGGCTTCGTCGGCACAGGCGGCGACGAGTTTGAACCACTCGTCGGAGAGGTACGGGGTGTTCAGTCCGACGCGGGCGTGCATGAAAAAGCCGCCGAGGCCCATCTTCTTCATCACGCGGATCTGTTCGCGCAGTTCGCCCTCCTCGAGTTTGCCGTTCCACGCCCAGAACGGGGCACCGCGGAATTCGGCTCCGGGATTCTCGACCTTCTTCAGCACCTGTTTCAACATTTTTTCACCACTAATTTGGGGTTGGTTGCATGTCAACTGGAATAATATAGCTCTGAAATCGGGATATGTCCTTGATTATTTGTCAAAAAAACAGGATTATTCGTTCATTTCGCAGTTTTTGCCCGTTTTGTCACCGAGCAGTTCGCGGAAGGCGGCGCAGAGCCTGCCTAAAGGTATGTGGTTGCGCAACGGCAGGACTTCGCTCTGGATGCACCGCAGACGCGGCGCGGCGGCGAGTTTTTCGAGCACGTTTTTCCAATCCACCGAGCCGGTGCCGGGCAGATCGTGGTCGTCATTCCGCACCCGGTTGTCGTGCAGGTGGCAGTTGACGATGTGGGGCAGCATTTTGTCGAGGGCATGGGCATCCCACACGGGCGTCGTTCTCATGCTGGCGCAGGATTTGTACGCCGTGCCGTCGGAATACATCCCGCCGCGCGCCAGAATATTGGCGTGCCCCGCGTCGAAGCACGCTCCGAGGTGTTCCGAACGGAATTCGTCGATGAATCCGACGATCGCATCCGGCAGATTCAGCGGTTTGTACAGATTCTCTAGGCAGATGGTCACGTCAAGTTTTTCCGCGACGGGGAGCAGTTCTTCGAGCGACCTCCGCGTCGCGTCGCGGTACTCCTCGAGCGTGTGCCCGGGGTAGGGCCAGTTGCCGACGTGGATGGTGCAACTCTTCACCCCGAAGTCGCTGACCAGCTGCAGCTCGAACTTCCGCCGCGCCAGCATCTGCCGCCGGTACGCTTCGACCGGCAGCCACAGATCGCATTCGTCGCGGTACGGCGCGTGGGCGTCGACGAACGACAGCCCCGCGTCGGCAAGTTCGGCGGGGAGCTTGCGGTAGAATGCCGGGGAGCCCGCGAGCATTTTGAGCAGATCGGAGCTGAGAACGAGGTGCTTCGCCCCGCTGGCGGCGAATTCCGCCATCACGGTGCGGCGCATCCGTTCGTCGAGGTGCTCCCACTCGAAGCAGAACGTCAGCGGCAGATCGGCAAGTCGCATGGCAGGCTCACTTGAGCAGGCGGTCGAACGATTCGACCACCCGGCGGATGGGAATGCCGTTGCGGCGCACCGGGATCACTTCGCTCTGCATGTTTTTGAGGCGCGGCGCGGTGCGCAGTTTCGCCATCGCGGGCGCCCAGTCGATCGTTCCCATGCCGGGGATGGTGTGGGTGTCGAGGTCGGCGGAGTTGTCGTGCAGATGGCAGTCGACGATGTGGGGCAGCATCCGGTCGAGGACGTTTTTCTCCCACGGCACCGGGCAGACGCCCTCCCAGTGGGTGGGTACGATGCAGTTCGGAACGTGCATCCCCTGTTCCATCAGATGGGCGTGCCCGATGTCGAAGCAGGCGCCGAGATACGGCGACGGGAATTCCCCGATCAGCGTCAGCACGTCGTCCACGGTGTTGCAGGGCTGGAAGATGTTTTCGAGGCAGATGACGATCCCCAGCTCTTCCGCGACGGGGAGCAGCTCCTCGAGCGAACTCCGCGCGGCATCCATGTGGCGCGCCATCGGGATCTCCTTGTAGTAATGGCTGCAGATGTGAAAACAGCAGGTGTCCACGCCGTAGTCGTGAATAAGTTCCAGATTGAATTTCATGCGCGCCAGCATCTGCGGCCGGTACTCCGCGACCGGCAGCGCGATGTCGGTCTCGTAGTTGAACGGCATGTGCGAGTCGACGAAGGTCAACCCCGCGTCGCGCGCTTCGGTCTGCAGTTTCAAATAGAGTTTGGGGTTGCCGGAGATCATTTCGATCAGCGTGCTGGTGAGAACGATGTGCTTCACTCCGTTGGCGGCGAACTCCGCCATAGCGACCTGACGGCCTTTTTCCTCGAAGACGCCCCAGTCGTAGCAGTAGGCAAATGGTACCATCGGTTGTTTCTCCTGTGGATTGTCGCGGCGGACGTTCAGGCGCCGCGCAGTTTTTCAAAGGTTCCGACCAGCGTCTTCACCGGAATGGCGTGGGCGGCGGCGATGACTTCGCTCTGCATGCTTCTGAGGCGCGGCGCGGTGCGGAGCCGGGCGAAGGTCGCCGCCCAGTCCACGGTGCCGCGTCCGGGCAGATCGTGGTCGTCGGTGACGGCGTGGTTGTCGTGCAAATGGCAGCTGACGATGTGCGGCAGCATCCTGCCGAGCGCGTCGTGTTCCCACGGCACCGGCACCCCCGCCTTGCCGAAGCGGTCGCAGGCGACGCAGTCTGGGGAGGACATCCCGTGTTCCATAATGTTCGCATGACCGACGTCGAAACAGGCGCCGAGGCACGGCGAGGGGAACTCCCCGATCAATGCCAGCACCTCGCCCACGGTGTTGAGCGGTTTGAAGATGTTTTCGAGGCAGATGACTACGCCGAGCTTCTCCGCGACGGGCAGTATCTCGTCGAGCGTCCGGCGGGCGGCGTCGAAGTGCTGCCGCAGGGTGTACCCCGGATAGACGGTGCTGTCGACGTGCACGCAGCAGCTGTCCACGCCGAAGTCGCACGCCAGCTGCAGAGTGAATTTCAGCCGCGCGAGCATCTGCCGCCGGTACTCCGGCACCGGGATCGCGGGATCGCACTCCCCACCGAAGGGGGCGTGCGAGTCGACGAACGACAACCCGGCGGCGCTCATCTCGTTTTGTATTGTCAGATAGAGCTTCGGAGTTCCGGAGATCAGCTTGAAGAGTCCGTCGGAAAGGACGAGGTGCTTCGCGCCGTTGGCGGCAAACTCCTCCATCATCATCCGGCGCATTCGTTCGTCGAGATTGGAGAAGCTGCAGAAATAGGTGAACGGTATGTCCGCGCCGGTTCCTTTCATACCAGAGAACCCTCTTTCCGAACTTCGGATACCAGTCGTTCGATGTTCACGTCGCGCACCGAAACGCCGCTTTCGCACGCCAGCGCGGCGGCGATGCCCGCCGCCTGACCCATTTCCATGCACGGCGCCTGCACCCGGATCGCGGCGAAGGCGTCGGCATCGGCGGAGATCGCGCGTCCGGCGACGATCAGATTGTCCGCCGCCTCGGTGATCATGCTCCGGTACGGGATGTAGCCCGCGTCCTGCGGGAAGGTGAGTTTCTGCCCCTCGTCGCCCGGCAGGTGGATGTCCACCGGATGGCAGGCGCGGGCGATGGAGTCGGGGAAGCGCACGGTGTTCACATACTCTTCACCGGTGAGGACGTGTACGCCGCGGATGCGGCGGCTTTCGCGGACCCCCGCCATCACGGCGAACGAGGATATGCGGGCGTTCTTGAACTCGGGCACATGCTGTTGCAGCAACGCGACGAGCTTGAAGGCGTCCTCGCGCATCTGTTTTTCGGCGCGGGAGTAATCGGCGGCGTCGGTCGCGTCGAGCGCGGCGCGGGTCATGTTGACGGTGATCCCGCCGTCCTCCAAGGTGGTGCAGAGCCACGGCCCGCCGAAGAGCGGCACGTCGACGCCCTGCTTGCGAAGCTCGAAGAGCACGTCGCGGACGAAGCCCGCCTGATGGTTGAAACGGTGGTTTTTCTGATGTATGATGTGCATGCGCTCGGTCGAGGTGTCCACCCCGGAGAGGCGGAAACAGAAGGTTCCCGGCTGCATCGCGCGCTCCTGCGGCAGCATCGGCACCCGCGCGTAATGGGCGAGGTCCGCGTCGCCGGTGGCGTCGATGAAGCATTTGCCCTCCACCGCGCACAAGCCGGATTTGTCGGCGATGACGGCGGCGCGGAGTTTTTTGCCCTCCGTCACGCAGTCGGTCAGAAAGGCGTTCATCATCGTCGAACATCCGGCGCGGTCGATCATGCGCTGGGCGACCAGTTTATAGATCTCCGGGTCGAAGGAGACGTTGCAGCGCGGTTCCTCGACGATCGCGCCGCCCGCTTCGACGAGCTCGGTGGCGAAACGCCACGGAATGCCGCCGGTGATCCTTCTGCCGTTGTAAGCGAATTCGCTCATCGGATCGACGTACCCGGCGGTCGCCATGCCGCCGAGGAAGCCGAAGCGTTCGACCAGAAGCGTGGCGGCGCCGCGCTCGGCGGCGGCGACGGCGGCGCCGATCCCCGCGGGACCGCCGCCGCAGACGACCACGTCGTAGCATCCGCGAACCGGAAGTTTTGCAGTGTAAGTGATCTGTTCCATGATATTCCTGCTGATGATGAAATGCCGGCAAACGCTCTGCCGGCGGTTGAAACGGCTTTTACTCCAGCGCCGGGGCGGGATCGGTGTAAACCGCCAGCGCCTTGGCGTGTTCGCATCCCGGCGCCAGCAGCACCCGGTGCGGGATGTTGGCGCGCAGGTACAGGGTGTCGCCGACGTTCATGATGTGGCGCGTCTGGTCGTCGAAGAGACGAAAGTCCAATGAGCCCTCCAGTATCACGAAGAACTCCTCGGTTTCGTGGCGCAGAAATCCGCGCGGGGTCTTGCAGGGAGTGTATTCGATGACGAAGGGATCCATGCGGCGACCGATCTGCCGGTAGGCGAGGGCGAGGTAGTTGATACCGTGCTTTTCGCCGTCGTCGCGGTAGAGTTTTTCACCTTCGTCCAAGCGGCCGAAGAGGTATTCCCGACCGTAGTTTTCATCCTCGTCGAAGAGCGCCGAAAGCGATATGCCCAGCGCGTCGGAGATCTTGAGCAGGGCCTTGAGCGACGGGCTCTGACGGAAATTTTCCACCTGCGAGATGAAACCCTTGCTGAAACCGCTCTTTTCCGCGAGTCCCGCCACGGTCATCCCCTGCGCCAGCCTCACCCGTCTGATGTTTTGGGAAAGTTTGAGTAGATTCATCGTCGCCGCTCGAAAATAAGGGGCCGGTTCATAAGTTGATCCGTGATCCGCCGCGCGGCAGTGCCGTGCCCCGGGGGGCAGAGCCGCCGCGGAAATCCGAACCTCCGGGGAGGGGGGATGACTTCCCCCCTCCCGGAGGTGTGGCGCATCAATAGATCAGCGCCAGTCGGCGGCAAATTCGAAGGAATAGCCGCTCAAGTTGTAATCCTTCTGCAGATCGATGATGTTCTTCTGCAGCGCGCGGTTGATCGGAACGCCGGTGGTTTGGCGCTTCTGATAGTTGATGTACTCCTTTTCGCCCGCGGTGTAGATGCGGTCGTGCCCCGGCGCTTTGCGCGAATTGCGCAGCGCGCGCAGGATCTCGCCCACCGTGTGTTTGAAGTCCTTCGGATCGGTGAAGGCTTCGATGTTGATCGCGAGGAAGAAGTGACCGAGGTGATACGGCTGTTTCTTGCCTTCCGGCGAGAAGCCCAGCAGCCCCTTGAGGAAGGAGCCCTGCGCCAGCGCCGCGCTGAGGATCTCGACGACGGTCGCGTAACCGTAGCCCTTGTAGCCGGCGGTCTCTTCGCCGAGACCCCCCAGGGGAGTCAACGCCGCCTTGCCCTTGACGAGGTCCTCGAGGATCTGGATGGTGTCGGTGCGGGTGTTGCCCTGCTCGTCGATGACCCAGCCCGGAGGCAGTTCCTTGCCGGCGCGACCGTAGACTTCGATCTTGCCGCGCTGCGAAACGCTGGTCGCGCAGTCGAGGAAGAACGGGAACTCCTCATCGCTCGGAATCGCGAAGGTCAGCGGATTGGTGCCGAGCATGTTTTCGACGCCGAAGGTCGGCGCGATCGAGGGGCGCGCGTTGGTGCCGGTAATACCGATCATGTTGTTCTTTGCGGCCATCAGCGCGTAGTAGCCGGCGATGCCGTAGTGGGTCGAGTTGCGGACGGCGGTCATGCCGGTGCCGTACTTCTTGGCGGCGTCGATCGCATACTGCATCGCCTGCTTGGAGGCGACCATGCCCATGCCGTCGTGCGCGTCGTAGACGGCGGTGGTCGGCGTGTTCTTTATCATCTCGACGGTGGTCTTGGGGTTCTGGATGCCATCGCGGATGCGGTCGATGTAGATGGGTTTCAGGCGGCCGATGCCGTGCGAATCGATGCCGAGCTTGTCGGCGGTGATCAGCACTTCGGCGCAGGTTGCGGCGTCGTTCTTGGGAACTCCGGCGGCGACGAAGACGTCGCGCATGAAGCTTTCCAGCGTGTTGAAGTCGAGGTAGTAAAGTTTTTCTTCCATCTTTTTATCCTTCCATAAATAGTGGGGTTGTTTTTCCTTTATTGAGCCGCCGTGCCGCTTCATGGCACGGCGGGGGGTGTTCACTTGGTCGAGTTCTCCCATATTTCCTGCAGTTCGCCCAGATTGCGCACCGCGAAATCCGGCACGATGCCCTCGGGAACGATCAGATCGTTGTTGGTTCCCGTGATGTGGCAGGTGACGGCGCCGGCGTTGACGCCGACCGCGATGTCGGTCGACAGCCGATCGCCGACCATCAGCGCCTGCTCCGGCGTTGCGCCGCGCCGCCGGGCGGCTTCGACAATCAGCCCGGGATCGGGTTTGCCGAGCACTTTGAGCTTTTTGTTGGTCGCCGCTTCCAGCATCTTGGTGATCGCCCCGCAGTCGACCAGCCATGTCGGCAGGTCGGTCGGGCAGAAGGGGTCGGGGTGGGTCGCGAAGCCCGGCACGCCCCGGCGCAGGAACCACGCCGCGCGGCAGACTCTGGAGTAGACCAGTTCCCGGTCGAAGGCGACGACCACCGCCTGCGGATCCTCCTCGTCGATCGCGAAGCCCGCCTCTTCGAACTGCGGCACGATGCACTTCATGCCGAGCAAATAGATGCGCTTCACTTCGGGGTGAAAGTGGTGCAGATAGTCGATGGTGTAGTCGGTCGAGATGTAGAAATCATCCTTCGAGCAGGGAATGCCGATCCGGGTGATCTTTTCCACATACTGCTCTTTGGAGAAACTCGAGTTGTTGGACAGAAACGCATAGCCCACGCCGCAGCTCTTCAAAAAGCGCAGAAACGGCACCGTGGTGGGGAAGAGACGTCCGCCTTCGTAGATCGTCCCGTCCATATCCAGAAACACTTGCTTTACCGCCGACAGGTCCTTCACACCGACTCTCCGGATTGCGTTTTCCCGAATGTTTACCAAATATAAACCGCAGAGTCGTAAAAGTCAACTGTCTCAAGCACAAAAAACCCGGATATTGCCGCAGCCGGTCAGCGCAGAATGTCGAGTTTGACGGGCTTCCAGATGCCGCCCTTCATCCGCGCATCGAAGACGCGTACAACGAGCAGATTGCGTTCGCCCCAGCGCACTTCGTCGGTGACGTCGAGCGAAAACGGCTTGTCCCAGCCGGAGGTCCCCACGGCGTGCTGACCGACGAAAACGCCGTTCAGCCAGACCCATGCCTCTTCGTCGATGCCGCCGAAATTGAGTTCGACGGCGTTGCTCTCGCATCTTTGGGGGGCTTCGAAAGTTATCCTGTACCATGCGAAGCCGTCGTACCCGGGGAACCCCTGATCCTCCCAGTTCCCGACGCCGATGCTAGTCCAGTTGCCGTCGTTGAATTTTTCCGCGAAAAAGTCGCGGTCGTGTCCGGTTCCGTCGGGGTCGGTGGCGAATTTCCACCCCGTTTCCGGCAGAGCGGTCGAGGATACGGTGGTGATAGCATAGTCCCAGTCGTCGCGTTCGCACAACCGGGGTTTCGACCGGCGGAACCGGAACGGCACGGCGATTTTTCCGGCGGCGGTGGCGATGGTGACCTCCTTGGAATTTTGGCGCAGCATCTTTGCCGCTTCGCGCCGTTCCGGAGAATCCGGGAGTTCGCCGAGGCAGCCGAGCACCGTCATGCGGACGCGGTGATCCGGATCGGCGGCGAGGAGCTTGAGTTGCGGCAGCGATTGTTCGCGTCGGTCGCGGAAAAGCTCCAAAAGCGCGCGGGAGCGCAATACGGGGTCGGAGTGGGTCAATCCCAGTTTTATCGCCTCCGCGCGATCGCTTTCGAGCATTTTCCGGAATGCGGTGCGGCGTACGATATCGTTCTCGGAGTTCAGACCGTCCCCCGCCGCGGCGAAGAGCGAAACGCAGACGGAGAAAAGCGATATGATGAATACGGCTTTTTTCATTTCAGCGGCCCTCCTTCACGGTGAATCCGCCACGCGCTTCGCTCCCCGAAGCGCGGTTTTTGACGGAGATTTCCCATTCTCCCGGCGGCGCGTTGAGCGGGATCAGGAACTCCCGTTCCGCGACGCCGTCCACGGCGCAGTCATAGACTGTTTCCGATTTGCCGCCGGGGGCTCGGATCGTGAAACTCACCGGCAGCAACGCCTGAGGCAGCTTCCCCTTTCCGCCGCAGCGTATTTCGACATGGACGCGCAATTTTTCGCCCCGCGACACGCTCCGCAGACCTACGGCGGCGATGGACGTGATCGGCTCGTCGAGGAACAGGAGGACCCGCCCGTCGTTGGTCTTGAAGTCGAGTTCGCAGACGACGCCCTCCGAGGTCGTGCGGAACGGGACTGCCCCGCCGCGCGAGAGTTCGTAGACCGCTCCGGCTTTGCGGCGCACCAGCACTTCTCCCTTATTCGGCATGCCATTTTCCATGACCTGCTTCCACACTCCGAACTGCGGTCCGTAGGCGCGCCGGTCGTTGATGACGAACAGGTAGTCGGCATTCTTCCACCGGCGCGGGAAGGTCAGAAAGTCTTCCCCGGCGCTGACGAACGGCGTATATGCCCCATCGAGTTTTTTAAGCAGTTCCTTCGCCGCACGCTTATAATCAGAATTGAAACGTTTGGCGCCGATCTTGTGATGGAACGTCACTTCGTCCACCACGATGTCGGGGGTCAGCCCCGGAGCCAGCGAACGGTCGGCGACGACGATGCCGCCGCGCTCCTGAAATTTTTCGATTTCCCGGGCGACCGATTCCGTGAGAACGTCGCAGTGGGGCATGAAGAGCACTTTGACATTTTTCAGCCCGCCGTGGAGAATCGACTCGTCGTAAAGGGTCTTGGGCGCTAAATTGGCGTGGAACATGAGCATTCCGCTCGGCCACTCCTTACCCCAGCCCCAGCCGCCGCGTCCGGCGAAGAGGCACGCCGCGAAACTTTCGTATACGGCGGTGTCGGCTTCGCGCTCGGGGAGCCGACGGAGCATTTTGCCCAGCGGTCTGACGACGCCGTTGAAGACCTCCGACAGCGCCGTTGAACTCTCGGGGTCGATGTAGCGCAGCCCGCAGAACATGAAGTTCGGCCGCAGCAGCGCTCCCGCGCCGTAGTACATGATCGAATCCACATGGCGCGAGAGCATCGCCCAGGTGGCTTCGCGGAGCAGTCCCGGCGGGGTGGTCATATACGAGGCGGTCGGCTCCCATTTGACCCACGCGGGAGTTTTGGCGATTTTCATTCCCGGGACCGTAAGTTCGTGGCGCTTGACGATCATCTGGGTCATGATCCCCGCGCGCTGACCGGGGCGCCCCGCCGCCATCGCCTGCTGTTCACCCGCGACGGCGGCGACGCGGAACGGTTCCTGATAGGCGTAGACCCACTGGTTCAACAGGTCGACGTTGCCGCCCGAACCCCACACGGGCGGTACGCGGACGGCGGGGTCGAACATGGTGACGAGCGCGGGATTGTCCGCTCCCTTCTTGAGTGCGTCGCTCATCGCGCTGTTGAGTTCGTTCATGCCGTCGCCCTCCTTCCAGAACCAGCGGTAGTAGACGAGCAGCGGGTGGTCGTCGGGGATAATTCCCCCCGCCGGAAATCCGTCGAGCTGATGATACGGCGGCGGGAGTTTGCCGTCGACTTCGGGGGGGATTTCCAGACCGGTGGCGGCGCGGTAACGCTCCTGCGCGGTCTTGTCCAGCGCGGGAATGGTGTGGTCGCGGCGTTCGGTGTTGAGCAGCGCACCGTAGAAAGCGGGGTGCGCGCCGAAGACTTTGCCCGAAGCGTACGCGAGGCGGCGCATCGTGTCGACGATTTCGGGACGGGTGGAGTCGGGGATGATCTTTTTCACCATGGGACGAGGTTTGCCTTTTCGGTCCAGGATCCGGTTGGCTTCGATCGTTTCCGCGAGCCGGTAATGGGTCAAATCGAGATAATCCATGACCCGGATGCCGTTTCCGGTCGCAGCGCAGTTGTCCAGATCGGCGAAGCTCGTGCCGACGACGATGGGGGAATACTCCGTTTCCGGCAGGTGACCGCTGAGACGGTAGACCACATGGTTGAAGCCGATGGGGTAGTAACGGCGGCACTCCGCGTAGTCGCGCGACTCCGTCCACAGCCGGACGGGCATTCCGTCGTCGGACGGAGCGACGATCCGGAGCTCGATGGCGCCGGAGGTCGTGAAGTTCTCGCCGTTCCGTCGCCCTGACACGGTGTAATTCAACGGATATGCGGCGCGGATCAGCCGGGTCTCGAGAGGCAGCCGGAACGGTGTCTCCGGCTGTATGGCGCGCTTCTCGAACGGTATTCCGGCAAACGAGCCCGATATTTCCAAATTCTCATAGCGGTCCTCCGGGGCACCGGCGCGGAACTCCAAAAGCGGCTGGTCATCAGTGCCCTGCCGGAGGACGCGCGGTCCGGCGACCGCCATCGCGTACTGCGGTACGGGCAGATATTCCAACTCGGCGCGGGCGATCGCGCCCGTGAAGCCGCTGTTGGTCGCCAGTGCCGACCCGATCATGGCGAAACGTCCCGGATCGGGGATGCCCCGGATGGTCGCGGTCGCGACGACTTTGCCGTCGACGATCAGACGGCAGCGGCTCAATGCGTCGTAGTCGAGCTCGATCTTAGCGGGAACGCCGGGGAGGAGCGTGACGGTTTCGCCGTGGAAGGTCGCGATCTCGTTGCCGCAGCCGAAGCGGCCGACCGGGATGAAACGGTTGTCTCCAATGTCGAGCAGCGCCAGCTGGATGCCTTTAGCGGTCTTCGCTTCGTCGAATTTCAAAACATGGCTGAGGCGCATGTAGCCAAGCGTGTCGAAGAGAATCATGTTGTAGTTGGTCCGGTGCAGTCCCTTCACGGGCGGTCCGGGGACGATGTCGACCGCGATCCGGAACGCCCCCCGCGGCGCTTTGACCACCTCGACGTCGGTTTTGTAACCACTTTCACCGCGCCGGTTTTTAGCTGTCGAAATCAATCCTTCCGGAGTGATTTTCGCCCATTTGCGCAGCGTTCCGGCAGGAAGTTCGTTTTGCGGGCGGGTGAAATCCCAGACGACGCTTTCCGCGCCGGCGGTGAATATCGCCGCCGCGCAAAGGATGGTGGATACCATCAGCGGTTTCAGATGCATGATGCCCATTCGCTCCTCCCAAGAGTTCCAATGGAATATTTTTTCCGGTTCGATCGTTCCCGTCGTTAAAAAATATCGCGCAAAGCGGATTTTTCAAGCGTCGCCGCGCGGAAATTCCGTCGTCGGACGATCGTCGGAGATACTGAAATCTTCGACCAGCTTATCCTCTTCCATCCGGCGGATGCAGTAGAGGTTTTCGCCGATGCCGCCGGTGGTGGTGACGGCGGAGGCGGTGCATCCCGCCAGACAGCGCAGGGCGTGCGGACAGCTCCGGCAGCGTCCCGAGAGTACCTCGTGCTTGTTGCGGAACGTCCGCAAAAGCGGGCTGTTTTCCCAGATCTCCCGGAGCGTTGCCCGCAACAGATTTCCGGCGACGAAGCCGTCGCCCAACGACAGACACGGCAGTACGTCGCCGTTGCTGCGGATGCCGATCACCCGGCGTCCGGCGGGGCAGCCTTCCCAAAGGTCGAACTCCGGCACCCAGCGTTCGTAGGGAAAGTAGCCGAAGTCGTCGGTGAGCTGCAGCGGCAGACGCTTCGCCAGCTCCTTTTTGACCTTGATCGCCCGATCGACGAAAAATTCGAAATCCCGGTCGGCGAGTTTCATATCGTCGCAGAAACGGCTGCCCGTGGAGTTCGCCAGCTGGATCTGCCAGATGATGCCCCGGTCGACGAAAAGTTCGACGAAGCGGTCGAATTCGTACAAATTCTTCCGCGAAAAGGTCGTGATCGCGGCGGCGGGGATGCCGTCGTCGCGGATGCTCCACAGATTCCGCAAACAGAGGTCGAATTTATCCACGCCCCGGGTCGCCAGATAGGATTCGCGGGTGGCTCCGTCGATACTGACGCCGATGACTTCGGGGTCGAGTTCGCGGAACTTCTGCCGAACCGCGTCGTCCATCGCCAGCGAGTTGGTGATGATCTGCAACGTGATGCCGACGGCGCTGACGTGCCGACCGATCTCGAACCACTCTGGATGAAGCAGCGGTTCGCCGCCGAGCATGGTCAGCCGTTTGCAGCCGAGTTCCTTCAGGTCGTCGACGACCTCGAACAGCTCGGGTACGCTCATTTCGTATTCGCGCGGTCGTCCCGAGTTGGAAGCGCAGTGCGGACAGCGCAGATTGCAGCGGTTGGTTATTTCCAGCACCGCCGCAGTCGGTCGATATCTACCGGACGGTGTCATTGGTTTTCTCCGCGGTCCGGATAGACGGGCGCGGTCGGGGCTACCGCGTAAAGCGATACGACGGGCGGTATTATCGGGGCTCCGTATTTCATGATCGGCGGATTGACTATGACGACCTCCGGATCGGGGGTTTTCTTCTTCTTTTTCTCGTACGGATAGGTGGCGCGGTCGCACGCCGACAGCATGGCGCAGGCACTCAACGCCACGCTGAGCGCGGCGTAACGTTTCAAAAGCGCGCGAATGCCGGGGGAACTCGCCGGACGACCGGAGTGCCGCCGGTGTATTCGATGGAACTCCTCCCGGTCGCCGGAAAAGAGACAGCACAGCCCGTAGCGCAGCTGGTCGGCGACGGGCGCGTTGCCCGCGTCGAACGCCTGCCGGTACAGTGCGGCGGCTTCCGCGAATCTTTTGGCGCGGAAGGCGCGGTTCGCATCGGTCAGTATCGGGTTTGCTGCGTTGAACATACTTTATCTCGGTCATACGATCTGCCGGTCGACGAACGCCGACAGAAAAAGCGTTTCATAAAATATAACCTGGGTCAGGCGGTTTGCAAGGGGCGCTCCCCATTATTTTCTGCTGACCGGCACCACCTGTGCCGCATGGGGGATGCGCAATACGACCGGATGTCATGACTTTTTCGTCACCGGGGAACGGATGAAGGCGCGGCACGGCGGATCGGCGGGCGGCGTTTGCGTGTGGTTTTTTCGCGTTTCAACGGAGCGCCCCAGTCGTTCAATTCGGCTTTCTGTTCCAGCATCGCTTCGAGCGAATCCTCCAGATTGCTGAAGAAATTCATTCCGGTGGTCGCCTCCACTTCGTCCACGGTGGTGACGAACGCCCGGACGGGACGCTTGGAATTCCGATTGGGCACGATGAACGCGATCGTCTTGTACGGCGGAGTCATATCCAGCAGCACCTTGTAAAAGGCGACGGGCACGCTGATTTCCGTATCCCCCATCGCGGCGGAGGCGTTGTCGTCGAAGATCGGTCCCGTGATCACGAAGAGGCGTTTTTCCTGCTTCGCCCACTCGCGCACCTGAGTTTCGATGCGCTTCCAGATCCCGCGGTTGCAGCCGGGGAGCTGCGGTGAAATGTTGGTCATAAAAAACGAATGCTCCATCGTCTTTTGCGAATAGGTCATGTCCGAGGCGGGGGCGAGGTGCCCGCGGTCGAAGCCGCTCCGGTCGTACTCCTGCGGCTGCACCGGACGGGACTTGACCAGCGGGTCGGCGCGAAAGCGGTTGGAGCGCTTCACCTGTTTCATCGCGAGCTGGTCGGCGGTGAGAATGTAGCACACCCATATCGCCTGACGGCGGCGGTGACTGTAACCGACGGCAAATCCTTCGCGGGCGATGATGAGATCCGGGGCGCAGGGAATGCCCAGCTGCAGATTTTCGGGCAGCAGCGCAGGCGCCTTGAGTTGCAGGTCGTCGTCCGCGCGGACGACGACCGCAATAATGAATATAAGCAGTGCCTTGCCCCAGATTTTCACGAAAACCGCCTTCGATAAACCGTACCTTCGGATAAAAACTCAATTATAATCTAACACGCCTCGGGTATTAAATAAAGCAGCGCCCGGGATTTTTTTTAATTTCTCCGAAGCGGTGTGTCCGGTCGAAGGTCGGTTCCCCAGCGGATATTTATTTGCAGTCGTTCGCGTCGTCGGATTTGCATAATGTCCGGATTATGCTATATTGAAGACCGAAGACGAAGTCGAATCCGGCGAGTCTTTCTCATATCAGCCCATGTAAGGTGACGCGATGAAACGGAAAAACAAGCAGATGCCGCCGGTGATGATACTCTGCGGAGGCAAGGGAACCCGCCTGCGCGAGGTGACCGAGATGCTCCCCAAACCGATGGTGCCCATCGGTGAGCAGCCGATAGTCTGGCATATCATGAAATGCTACGCCGCCTTCGGCGTCCGGCGCTTCATTCTCTGTCTGGGGTACAAGCGCGAGTCGTTTGTCGATTACTTCATGAACTATCATTTGCGTACTTCCGACGCCACTATCACTCTGGGGCACGAGCCTTCGCTGGTCTTCCACGGCGACACCAGCGAGGCGGATTGGCAGGTCACGCTCGCCGGGACCGGGGTGGATACCATGACCGGCGGGCGGGTTTACCGCGCCTCCAAATATCTCGCTCCCGGGGATGAGGATTTCTTTCTCACCTACGGCGACGGGGTGGGGGATATCGATATCGACGCGTTGTACCGTCATCATCTGGAGGGCGGCAAGGCGCTGACGATCTGCGCGGTGCATCCCGAGGCGCGCTTCGGCGAGATGCGTCTGAAGGGCGACCGCGTGCTCGGTTTCGAGGAAAAGCCCGCGCAGGGCGGCGGTTACATCAACGGCGGCTTCATGGTCCTGAACCGGCGTTTCCTGCGTGATTTTCTCACCGACGACGACATGGTCTTCTTCGAGCGCGAGCCGATGGAGCGCTGCGTCCGCGCGGGCGAGGCGCAGGTCTACCGTCACAACGGCTTCTGGCAGTGCATGGACAACCAGCGCGAGCATCAGTTGCTCAACAATTTGTGGAACTCCGGCGCGGCGCCGTGGACGAAATACTGGAAGTGACGAATGTTCAATGACGTCTACCGCGGCAAACGGGTGCTCGTCACCGGGCACACCGGCTTCAAGGGCTCGTGGCTCTGCTTCTGGCTCCGCGAGCTGGGGGCGGAGCTGTGCGGGGTCGCCCTGCCGCCTGAGGGGGTGCCGAACCACTTTTCGCTGTTGAAGCTGGATCTGCGTTCCGTGGAGTGCGACATCCGCGATCCGGATGCTTTGGAGCGCGTCTTCGCGGAGTTCAAGCCCGAGGCGGTCTTTCATCTCGCCGCCCAGCCGCTGGTGCGCCGTTCCTACCGCGATCCGGCCGGAACCTTCGCCAGCAACGTGCAGGGTACGGTGAACGTGCTCGAGGCGGTGCGCAAGTGCGATTCGGTGCGGGCGGTGGTCGCGATCAGTTCCGACAAGTGCTACGAAAACCGCGAACAGTCGCGCGGCTACCGCGAAGACGATCCGCTGGGCGGTTACGACCCGTACAGCGCCAGCAAGGGGTGCGCCGAACTGGTCATATCCTGCTTTCGCCGGAGTTTCTTCAATCCCGCGGATTACGGCGTGACGCACCATACGCTTGTCGCCTCCGGGCGCGCCGGCAATGTGCTGGGCGGCGGCGACTGGGCGGAGGACCGGCTGGTCCCCGATCTCATGCGCGCCGCCGCCGCCGGTAAAACCGCGCTGCTCCGCAATCCGGCGGCGACCCGGCCGTGGCAGCATGTACTGGAGTCGCTCTCCGGCTATCTGGCGCTCGGCGGAAAGCTCTTGGAAGGCGGACGCGAATTCGCCGCCGGGTGGAATTTCGGTCCGGCGGATGACGCCGCCGTGACGGTGGCGGACGCCGCCGCCGCGCTGGCGCGCGAGTGGAGCGATATCCGACTCGAAGTGTCGCCCGACGCCGGTGCTCCGCACGAGGCTCAGCTTTTGCGACTCGACTGTTCGAAGGCGTTCCGGGAACTCGAGTGGCACGGCGTCTGGACGCCGGACGAGTGTTTCCGCCGCACGGCGGCGTGGTATCGCGATTTTTACCGCGCGGGCAAGGTCGATACCGGGGACGATTATCTTTCCTACATCCGCGACGCGCGGGAAAAGGGACTGCGATGGACCGAGTAAAAGAACTTCACGACGAGATACTGGCGAAGGTCGCCGAGTATTACCGCCTTGCTCACGCTCCGCGTAACGCCGCGCCGTTTGTGCCGGGCGAAACCCGCGTCAACTACGCAGGCAGAGTCTTCGACGCGGCAGAGATGACCAACCTCGTCGATGCCGGGCTGGAGTTCTGGCTGACCTCCGGCAGATATGCCAAGGAGTTCGAGCGCGGTCTGGCGGCTTATCTGGGAGTCGGGCATGCGCTGCTCGTCAACTCCGGATCCTCGGCGAATCTGCTCGCTTTTTCGGCGCTGACGTCGCCGCATCTGGGCGAACGGCGCATCCGGCGCGGCGACGAAGTGATCACCGTCGCCTGCGCGTTCCCGACGACGGTCGCTCCGATCGTCCAGTACGGCGCGGTCCCGGTATTCGTCGACGTCGAATCTGGCACCGCCAATATCGACCCCGGCGCCTTGGAGGCGGCGCGGTCGCCGTCGACCCGGGCGGTGATGGTCGCGCACACTTTGGGCAATCCTTTCGACATCAAGGCGGTCAAGGCTTTTTGCGATCGGTACCAATTGTGGCTGGTTGAGGACAGCTGCGATGCTCTTGGCTCCCGATACGACGGACGACCGGTCGGCACCTGGGGCGACATCGGCACTTTCAGCTTCTACCCGCCGCATCACCTGACGATGGGGGAGGGCGGGGCGGTCTGCACCGGCGACCCCCTGCTTAAGAAGATACTGCTGTCGATCCGCGACTGGGGGCGCGACTGCTGGTGCGAATCGGGGCGCGACAACAGCTGCGGCTGCCGTTTCACCCGGCAGTTCGGCACTCTGCCGGTCGGTTACGACCACAAGTACGTTTACAGCCACTTCGGCTACAATCTGAAGGCGACCGACTTGCAGGCGGCGGTCGGATGCGCCCAGCTCGGCAAACTGCCCGCGTTCACGGCAAAGCGCAAGGCGAATTTCCACAGGCTTTACGAGGGGTTGAAGGATCTGCCGGAGCTGGCGCTCTTTGAGAAATATCCGGAGAGCGATCCATCGTGGTTCGGCTTTCTCATCACGCTGACGGAGCGGGCTACGTTTACGCGCAACGACCTTGCCGAACACTTGGAAAAGCGCGGTATCCAGACCCGCAATCTATTTGCCGGCAACATTCTGCGTCATCCCTGCTTCGAGACGCTGCGGGAAGGGCGGGATTACCGGGTGGCGGGTCCGCTCGTCAATACCGAGCGCTACATGAACGACGCGTTCTGGATCGGCGTCTATCCGGGCATGACGGAAGAAAAACTTGATTATATGATTTCCGAGATCCGCAGCTTCACGACGGCGGCAAGGCGTTGAACACAGTTGCGGACGGCAAACGGGGGAACGGTATGAAAAGAATATTGGTCACCGGCGGCAGCGGATTCCTAGGCAGTTGGTTGTGCGAAAAACTGCTGGAACAGGGACACGAGGTGATTTGCGTCGACAATTTCTACACCGGGAGCAAGCGCAACATCTACCATCTGCTCGACAACAAGCGCTTCGAGGTAATCCGCCACGACGTTACCTTTCCGTTGTACGTCGAGTGCGACGAGATCTACAACCTCGCCTGTCCCGCGTCGCCGATACACTACCAGCGCGACCCGGTGCAGACCGTGAAGACCTGCGTCCACGGCGCGATCAACGTGCTCGGACTGGCGAAACGGCTGAATGCCAAGATCCTTCAGGCTTCGACGAGTGAAGTTTACGGCGACCCGATCGTTCATCCGCAGATCGAGGAATACTGGGGCAACGTGAATCCGATCGGCATCCGTTCCTGCTACGATGAGGGCAAGCGCTGCGCCGAGACGCTGTTCAGCTGCTACCGGATGCAGTGCGGTCTGCCGGTCAAGATCATCCGCATCTTCAACACCTACGGTCCGCGCATGCATCCGCACGACGGTCGGGTGGTCAGCAATTTCATATTGCAGGCGCTGCAGGGGCAGGACATCACGATCTACGGCGACGGGGCTCAGACGCGGAGTTTCTGCTACCGCGACGATCTCATCGACGGCATGATGCGGTTGATGGCGACGCCGGACGAGGTCACGGGTCCGGTGAATGTCGGCAATCCGGGTGAATTCACGATCCGCCAGCTTGCCGAACTGGTGATCGAGCTGACATGTTCCAAGTCGCGGATCGTCAGCCGCCCGCTCCCCGCCGACGACCCGCGTCAGCGTCGTCCGGACATCACCCGGGCGCGGGAATTGCTGCACTGGGAGCCGACTACCCCGCTTCGCGACGGGCTGGAAAAGACGATCGCTTATTTCGACGCCCTTTTGAAGAGCGACCCGGAGTTCTGCCGCGGCAAGTGATCCCGCGTCAGATTTCCATGTGACGCAATATGTTGCGTGCGACGAACTGGAACCCGAAGTCGTTGGGGTGCAGACCGTCGCTGACGCACTCTTCCAGATGCGGCAGGAGTTCCCAGCCGTCGATCACCTTGATGTTCCGGTATTTCCCCGCGGCGGCGCGGATGATTTGCGCACCTTCGGCGAAGGTGCCGACGTCGGTCACGCGCATCCAGTCGTGCCGCCAGAGCGGCAGCATGGCGTAAACCGGTACACCGGGATAGCTCGTGGTGAGATTCCGGAAGAAAAATTCCGCGTTGTCCCGCATTTCTTCGTGCCCGGCGTGCGACCAGTCGTTGGTGCCGTAGGCGACGGTGATGAGATCGGGTTTGACCGCGTCGGGCAACGCGGCAAGCGGCGGATTGAAGCGGTCGCCGCCGATCGCCTTGTTGACGCTTTCGGCGTCGAGCGCGTCGGTGATGAGATTGGTGTACGCAAGCGACGGATAATGTGCGTCATACCCCTGCGTGATGGAGTCTCCGTAGCAGATGAGCCGGCGGGATTTTTCGACCGGGACTATTTTTTTCGCGCCGTTGAATTTGAGTTCGGTGAGAAAGACCTTGCTCAATCCCGGCAGGTAGACGGCGACGCGGTTTTCACCCTCCGGCAGTTTGACTTCAAAACCGAATTCGCTTTCTTCCGCCATCGAGTGGGTACCGACGTGACGGACGAGCGCGCCGTTCACATAGACGTCGAAAAAGCAGAACTTGCGCGACGAGGCGGCTTCGACACGACCGCTGATGCCGAAACTTTTCGCATCGGTCGCAAATTCCAGCCGGATGCCGGCGTTTGCCTTTGTCCTCAACAGATGATCGGCATTGGCGACGTAGACGTCGCGCTGTTCGTCGGTGAAGCGGCGAAACACCGCGGCTCCGTTTTCCTCCACTACTTTCACCGCTCCGCGGGTGATTTTTCCGATAAGTTCGAGATCCGCTTCCATATTTTCATCCTCCGTAAAATTGAGAAATTTCGTTGTTGCCTTCGCCCGCGGTCACGCCTCGCAAAGCGGATTGAGCGCGGGCGCGAAACCGGAGGCGCGTTTCGCCTCCTCCGTGACGCGGACGACCTCGACTCCCTCCGCCACCGCCACCGGGTAGGGGATGCTGTCGACGATCGCGGCGTAGACGTGCCCCCACATCGTGTCCTGATAGGTGTATCCGGCGCTGTGATCGACCGTCGCGGGGTCGACCAGCCGACCGTTCTGATAGGTGCGGTTGCTGGTCACGACCGGGCGCTCCTCATCGATGAAATCGAGTTTGTCACGCTGGTTTTTGTAGGCGGTGACGGGGAATACTCCGTCCACCGCACGAAGCTGCGGCAGCTTCAATTCCGGATTCAGATATTTCAGCTTCAGCACCTTGCCGCCCGCCGGGACGACGAGGGTGCCGCGGTCGCCCCACAGCTCGTACCAGTTGGCGGAGATGGTCACGACGTTGGATATTTCGACGTCGGCGACGCGACCGTTTTCTCCCCGCAGCAGCAGTTTCACCTGATCCTCGGCGTCTCCCGCCGAGACGCGGTGCTGGAGGTCGCACCAGAGATCCTTCACCGGCGCTTCGAGCAGCCGCAGCGCCTGATCGACGAGGTGCGGTCCCCAGTTGTTGAGCATTCCGCCGCCGCGTTTGGCAAGTGTCTGCCAGTCGAAGCGCCGGACGTATCCCGTGTGCCGGTAAAGTTTGACCATGCCGACGTGCCCGAGAACCCCCGACGCCAGCACCTCGCGAACTGCCGAAAACGCCGGCTCGAAACGCCGGTTGAAACGCAGGAACAATTTCCCGGGAAAGCGCTCGGCGACGCGCTGGAGTTTAAGCGCATCGGCGAACGATAGCGCGAAAGGTTTGTCGAGGACGACGTATTTTCCCGCCTCCAGCGCGATCGTCGCGTGCTCGACGTGAAACTCGCTCCAGGTGGCGATCGAGACCAGCTCGACTTCCGGATCGGCGGCGAGGTCGCGGATGTCGGTACAGGCGCGGACCTCGCCCACGCCTTCGGGCAGATCGCGCGTCCGCTCGGGCACCTGATCGCATACGGCGATGATGGAAAATTTGTCCCGCAGCTGCAGCAGCTCGGGAATGTGCATGAATCTTCCCGCGCGCCCGAGACCGACGATTCCGACTTTTATTATTCGCGGCATGTTTCGATATCCTTACAGATTTTGGTTCAATCCAGCGCGTCCAATTTTACGATGGCCCGGGCAATTATTTTCGCGGCGGCGACAAGATCCGCTTCCGGACAATGTTCGTCGGTTTCGTGCTCTCCGTAGCTGTGCCCCGGCAGCGAGCACCCGAAGGCGACGGTGTTGGGCAGGTGCTTCGCGTAGGTCCCGCCGCCGATCACGAGCGGTCGGGATACGCTGTCGCCGGTTTCCTCGGCGTAGGCGCTCTGCAGCGCCGCGATGAACGGCGTCTCGGGCGGGAAATACAACGGTTCGTCGACGACGCGGACACTGAGCGTGTAGTCGCATGTCGCATATCCGCGTTCGAGGCGCGCGACGATCTCCGGCGAGCGCATGGTGACGGGGAAGCGGATGTCGCCCTGAAGTCTGGCGTGGCCCTCGTCGACCTCGGCGAGCGAGGGGACGAGCGTGAGCTTCGACACCGTGTCTTCGAGTTCCAACTTCAAATCGGCGCGGTTGGTTCTGAGCACCAGCGCCGGGAAGTCGGATTCGACCTTGCCGTCGAGTTCGCGGCAGAGTTTGACGAGCGCGTTGTCGCCCCGTTCGGGGTGCGAGGCGTGGGCGGCGCGACCGACCGCGTTGAAGACGCTTCCCGCGTACTCCGCCTCGGCTTTGCCGGGAACGGCGTTGATGACGACCCCGGCGCGGAGTTTGAGTTTGTTTTCTCCGGGGCGGAATTTTTTCTCCAGAGTGAATTGGATCATTCCGCATTCGCCGCAGATGACGGGAAAACGGGCATCTGGAGTGAAGCCGTATTTCGGCGCTTCGGCGAGCTTGCGGTAATGGTCGAGGCACTCGGAACCGGTCTCTTCGCCGCAGCCGACGATCAGCCGCAGCCGGCGGCGGAGTTTCACTCCCTGCCGTTTGAGTTCGCGCATCAGCACGAGGATGAGGGCGAGCGGTCCCTTGTCGTCGGATACTCCGCGTCCGTAGAGGATGCCGTCCTTGCGGGTCATCCGGAACGGCGGATTGCTCCAATCGGCGGGGGCGCCGGTCGGGACCACGTCGAGGTGGCAGGCGACGGCGATCATCTCCGGAGCGTCGCCGTACTCTATGTATCCGCAGTAGTTGTCCAAATTGGCGACTTCGAAGCCGTCGCGCTTTGCCGTTTCGAGCAGCCAGGCGAGTGCTTCGGCGCTGTTGCGCCCGAAGGGCATCCCGGGTTCGGCGGGACGGCGGACGGTGTCGAAGGCGACGAGTTTTTCGAGGGCTTCGAGTATCTCCGGCAGCATTTTTTCCGCATCGATGGCGGCGGGAAAATCTTCGGCGCGCATGGTTTCACCTCGAATGAAGGTCATTTTTCCGCTTCGGCGTTCATCGCCTGAACGTGGCGGCGCCGGCGTTCCAGTTCGGTCAGGTACATCTTGCGGAGCCGGATGTTCAGCGGGGTGACCTCGACGAGCTCGTCGTCCTCGATGTACTCGAGCGCCTGTTCGAGCGACATTTTGCGCGCGGGGGCGATCTGCATGTTGCGGTCGCTGCCGGCGGCACGCAAGTTGGTGAGCTGTTTGGCGCGCTGTACGTTCACGACCAGGTCGCCTTCCTTGCAGTGCTCGCCGACGATCATGCCCTCGTAGGTGTCGGTGCCGGGTTCGATGAAGAACTCGCCGCGCTGCTGGAGCCCGTCGATGGCGAAGGGTATCGCCTTGCCGTTGCCCATGCTGACCATCGTTCCCTTGTTGCGCGAGGGGATCGCGCCCTTGAAGGGTTCGTAGTGGTCGAAGATGTACGACACCACCGCTTCGCCCTGACTGGCGGTGAGGGCGCGGCTGCGCAGACCGATCAGTCCGCGCGTCGGAATGAAGAATTCGATCAGCTGACGGTCGCCGCGTGACTCCATCTGGATGAGTTCGCCGTGGCGCAAACCCACGAGTTCGATGATGCGTCCCGCGAAGTCGTTGGGGACGTCGATGCTCAACCGCTCGATGGGTTCGTTCTTGACGCCGTCGATCTCCTTGCAGATCACTTGCGGCTTCGCCACCGCGAGTTCGTAGCCCTCGCGGCGCATCGTTTCGATCAGGATGGCGAGGTGGAGCACCCCGCGCCCCGAGACCTTGAACGAGTCGCCGGAAAGCTCTTCGACGCGCAGCGCCACGTCGCGTTCCGTCTCCTTGAAGAGCCGTTCGCGCAACTGGCGGCTGCTCACGTATTTGCCTTCCCTGCCGAAGAACGGCGAGTCGTTGATCCTGAAGACCATCGAGATCGTCGGCTCGTCGATGGCGATGGGGGGCATCGCCTCGGGGTGCTCGGCGTCGCAGATGGTGTCCGAGATGTCGATGTCGGGGATTCCGACGATCGCACAGAGGTCGCCGCACTCCACGGTGTCGGTCTCGCTGCGCCCCAGCCCCTCGAAGGTGAAGAGCTGCTTGACGGCGGCGGGCTCCTCGCGCCCGTCGCGTTTGACGATGGTCAGCGGGTGCTTCAAATCGAGCGTGCCGCGGTAGACGCGCCCGATGCCGATGCGTCCGACGAAGTTCGAGTAGTCGAGCGTGGCGATCTGCGCCTGCACCGGTCCCTCGCGCCGTTCGGGGGCGGGAACGTATTCGATGATCGCGTCCAGCAGCGGCGTGATGGAGTCGCGCGGATCGCCGAGGTTCTTGACCGCCCAGCCGTCGCGACCGCTCGCATAGAGGGTCGGGAAATCGAGCAGATCGTCGTCGGCGTCGAGTTCGCAGAAGAGGTCGAAGACTTTGCCCTGCACCACCTGCGGGCGGGCGTCGGGCTTGTCGATCTTGTTGATGACGACCACCGGTTTCAGTTTCAGCTGCAGCGCCTTGTCCAGCACGAAGCGGGTCTGCGGCATCGGTCCCTCGGCGGCGTCGACCAGCAGCAGCACGCCGTCGGCGAGCTTAAGCACCCGCTCGACCTGTCCGCCGAAGTCGCTGTGTCCCGGGGTGTCGATCAGATTGATCTTGACCCCCTTGTAGTTGACGCTGATGTTCTTGGCGAGGATGGTGATGCCGCGTTCGCGCTCGAGGTCGTTGCTGTCGAGGAAGCAGTCCTGAACCACTTCGTTGTCGCGGAACATTTTGGATTGGCGCATGATCTGATCGACCAACGTGGTTTTGCCGTGGTCGACATGCGCGATGATGGCGATATTGCGAATCTCTCTCATGATTTTTTCTGCCGTGGGGCTTATCCTGAAACCGGTTGATTTTATTTAAATTTGCATAATATATCATTGGAAAGCTCAAGTTTAAAGTTTTTTCCTTCCGATACCGTGCCGACGAAGAGGAATCGTGCTTTTAACGAAAAATTCACTTTGCCCCCATGTTGCATAACCGGCGCGGTCAAGATATATTTTATACGGCACACGAATATTTGCGTTGGAGGGGGACTGCGAATGGCTGCTGACACACTGAAAGAACCGCGGGTGACCGGCGAAACGGTGATCGCGCGGACGAAATTTCTCGAATTCAAGGAGCTCAGTTACACCAACAAATTCGGCGACGAGCGCCGCTGGTGTCTGGTCAGCCGCGTCGGCGGCAGAAAAGCGGTGATGATCGTCCCGTTTTACGGCGACAAACTGGTGGTCACGCGTGAATTTCGGGTCCCGGTCGGCAGCTGGTGTTACAGCTTTCCCGCCGGGCTGATCGACGACGGCGAGGATGCCGCGACCGCGGCGCGCCGCGAGCTCCGGGAGGAGACCGGGCTGGAGATCACGCGGGTGCTGTCGGTGAGCCCCCCAGTTTACAACTCGCCCGGACTTACCGACGAGGCGGTGACGCTGGTTTACGCCGAGGTCGGCGGCGAAATGTCGCGCGACGGTCTGGAACCGGACGAGGCGATCGAGACGCTGCTGCTCGACCGCGACGGCGTCGCCGCGGTCATGCGCGACGAAAAAAGCTGTATCGGGGCAAAGGCGTGGATGGAGTTTTATCACTTTGTGAACGGAAAATAACCATTGAGGAGCGATCATGAAATTTGAAGAACTGAAATTCAAACTCGCCGCGCCGGAGCCGGCAAACGTCTATATCGCACCACAGGTGCGCATCGCGCTGCTGACCGACCGGGCGGCGCGTTTCGAGTACGCCGCTGACGGCGTTTTCGAGGATCGCGAGACCCTCGCTGTGATGAATCGCGACCTGGGCAAGGTGAAGTTTTCCGTGAAGAAAAAATCCGGTTGGAACGTCATCGACACCGGCAGGATGCGGATTTCCCACAAACCGGACGGCAAACCTTTTTCTTCTTCCAATCTGCGCGTCGAATTCGAGTGCGCCGGCAAGTCCGCGTCGTGGACCCCGGGCACGAAGGATACCGGCAACCTCTGCGGCACGATCCGCACCCTCGACCGCTGCGACGGCGGTTTTGTCGTCACCCGCAACAAGGAGACCTACGAGGAAAAACGCTCCAAGATCAAGCTGGGGAAGGGATTCCTTTCCCGCGACGGGTGGAGTTTGATCGACGACAGCTCAAACGTGGTCGTGACCCGGATCGGGGGTAAGAAGTGGGTCGCTCCGCGCGACGAAAAGACCGTGCAGGACCTCTATCTTCTCGCCTACGGTCACGACTATCGCGCGGCGCTTGCGGACGCGGCGGAGATCTTCGGCTCCCAGCCGCTGCCGCCGCGCTACGCGCTCGGCTACTGGTACTGCCGCTACTGGGCGTACAGCGACACCGAGATCGAAGGTATTCTCGATTCGCTCGACCGCTCCGGCACCCCGGTCGACGTGATGGTCGTCGACATGGACTGGCACCTCGACGGCTGGACGGGGTACACCTGGGACAAACGCTACTTCCCCGACCCCGACGGATTTTTGAAGGAGATGCACCGGCGCGGGCTCAAGGTATCGCTCAATCTGCACCCCGCCGACGGCGTGGGCAAACACGAAGCGAAGTTCGCGGAGTTCGCGCGGGCGATGAAGCTCGATCCAAAAAAGATCGACCGCGTGCCCTTCGACATCACGAGCCCCGAGTACATGAAGCATTACTTCGAGATCCTCCACCACCCCGAGGAGCGGCGCGGTGTCGACTTCTGGTGGATGGACTGGCAGCAGGGCGAGAGCACCGCGATGCGCGGGCTGGACACGCTGCCGTGGATCAACCACCTCCACTGGGAGGATATGCAGAAACAGCATAAGCGCCCGCTGATCTTCAGCCGCTTCGGCGGCGTCGGCGCGGGGCGCTATGTGATCGGCTTCTCGGGCGACACCTACTCCGACTGGATAAGTCTGCAGTACCAGCCCTACTTCACGGCGACCAGCGCGAACGTGCTCTACGGTTACTGGAGCCACGACATCGGCGGTCACATGCCCGGTCCCATCGAGCCGGAGCTGTATTTGCGCTGGGTGCAGTACGGCGTCTTCACGCCGATCCTGCGGACGCACACCACCAAGTGTTTCCTCGCCGACCGGCGTTTCGCGGCGTACCCGGAGCCGTTCAGCTCGCTCATGAGCGAGGCGGTACGCTTGCGCTACGAGCTCGTGCCGTACATCTACTCCGAGGACCGGCGGATGATGGAAAACGGCGTCAGTCTGGTCTATCCGCTGTATTACGACTGCCCCGAGGACGCCAGGGCGTACACCTCGAAGCAGGAGTATTTCTTCGGTTCGCAGATGCTGGTTTCGCCCGTGGTCGATGCCGTCGACCCCAAGAGCGAACTCGCTAAGGTCAAAGTCTATCTGCCGGCGGGCGAGTGGTACGACACCATGCGCGGTCGCCGTCTTTCGGGACCATGCGAATACACCGACCGCTGCCTCTACAACGAGATACCGGTCTTCGTCCGCGCGGGGGCGGTCATTCCCGGTCAGCGCGACGCGAAGCGCCTCGACGAAAAGAGCTATTCGCATCTCGTCGTGAACGTCTATCCCGGCGCTTCCGGGAGTTACGACATGTACGAGGACGACGGTCTGACGCCGGATTATCTGAACAAGAACCATGTTTACATCCGCATGAGCCACGCGAAGAGCGGCAACATCCGCACCGTGACGGTGAAGAAGCTCAAAGGTGATTTCGCGGGGTTCCTAGCCAAACGCGAAGTCGAGTTCCGGCTGCACTGCGTCGTGCCGCCGGATTCGGTGAAAGTCGACGGCGGGGCGGTCGCTTTCTGCCGCCGTTTCGAGTTTGCCGGTAAGGGCGCGGCGTGGTGCTACGATGGAGAAAATGCGACGCTCAAGGTGCGCGTCCCGGCGGCGGATGTGGTCCGGGGAGTGACGCTCAAGGTCGCTTATCCCGTCGCGGATGAATTTGCTCCGGTCGAGAATCTGCGCGGCAATCTGAACCGGCTGACGCGGCTGGCGACCGTAGCGAACGCGCTCCAGACGGCGGGGCTGGCAAAGTACGCCGACTGCGACGAGCGGCTGCCGCAGGAGCTGGCGCACACCGGCGTCCGGCTGTCGATCCGCCCCGAAACGTGGCGCGAGGAGCTGGCGAACATCGAAAAGAAACTGCCGAAGGTCGCCCGGACGATGAAGATCCTCTTCGAGAACAAGAAGGGGCGCTTCAACGCCCACGACAACGACTGGAAGTTCGTCCAGTACCCGATCGCCTGCGCGATGCTCAAAAATATCATTCTCAAGTGATGCCGAATAATGAACAGACGCGGATTTATCAAAAGGTCGTTGGTCGTCGTCGCGCTTGCTTTGCTGCCGCGATTTGACGTCCTCGGTGCGGAACAGCGCGGGGACCCCGCAGACGCTTACAAGGTGCTGATCCTCGGCGACGTACACTACGACGCGGCGGAGCTGCACGCGGATCCCGCCTACTCCAAAAGGGGCGTGTTCCGGCGCAACTCGACGATGTGGCAGCAGGCGACGCCGGAACTTCTGACCCTCGCGGCGGAGCGCGCCGCGGCGGAGGGGGCGGTTTTCGCCATCCAGCTCGGCGACATCGTGCAGGGCGACGGCGGAAATCCGGAGATGCAGAAGCGGATGCTGCGAGCCGGTTTTGCCGCGGTGAAGAAATATTTCCCTCAGCTTCCACTATGGGTGGTCAAGGGCAACCACGATGTCAGAATCCGCATCGGCAAAAACGACAACACCCCCGCCGATGAGGCGCTGCTTCCGCTCGTCGCTTCGGAGTTCGGGATTTCCGGAATAAAAAACGGCAATCATGCCTTCCGTCGGGGAAAGGACTTGTACGTTTCCGTCGACGGCTTCATCCCGGCGGCGGAGGTCGCGGCGTTCGTCAAAAAGGCGCTCGAGGATAATGCCGATGCGCGCTATGTGTTTCTGCTGACACATCTGCCGGTGCTTCCCGCCGATCCCGCGATACCGTTCTGGCTGCTGCCGGGGCACTACGAGGTGGCGGAGCTTCTGGAGACCCGCCCGTCGGTCGTCTTCGCCGCGCACACCCATGTGCCGTCGGTCGGAACGCGCGTCACGGCGCGCGGAAAAGTCGTCCAACTGGTGACGACGAGCATGGGGAGCGAATGGAATCCCAAATCCGTCATGCCCGCTCGCTTCACTTCATGGCAGTCGGTGCTCGAGTACGGCAAGGCGTTGCGCCCGACTGGCATGAACCGGGACAACGCCAGCCGCTGGCCGGTTCTGGAGGCGAAGGGTGAATACACCTTCCGCGAATTTTTCCGCAACTCGGGGTTTGTGATACTCGATGTCGACGACGAGGCGGTGACGGCGCGGTACTTCATCAACGGCGGTGATGCGCCGGAAGCCCGCATCGTGCTTCATTCGCGGCGCTAAGCGGACCTTCGCAAGGTCGGGTCAGGCGTTTTGCGCTTCCCGCAGGAAATCCCGGATCGCCGCCAATTTATTTTCCGCAGCTGCGACGCCGAGGGCATGGACTTGGCGGATGGCATCGGGGTCGTGGGAGACACGATGGATTGGCAGCGGCGCTTCCGGGCGGATGACGAACGCGCGACCCGATTTCTCGGCATCACGGGCGAAGTCGAGCTGGCGGTTGTACCTTTCCGCCCGGAGCCGGATCGCTTCGGCGACTTGAGGATGGCGGCGGCAGAGGAAGCATACCAAGGGTTCCAGTTTGCTCCGGCGTTTCACATATCCGGCGGGCTGGGTCAGTACGACGAGGTTGCGCCCGAAACCCAGCTTTTCGAAGTACTCAAGCGGTATCGAGTCGCTCAGCGCCCCGTCCAAGTATTGCTTCCCTTCGATCTCGACCGGGCGCGACACGAGCGGCATGGACGATGAGGCGCGTATCCACTCCATCGCGGCATGGTCCGCGACGTCGCACCGGCGGTAGACGGGCGCTCCGGTCGCGACCTCGGTGCAGACCAGATGGAACTCGAGCGGATTGCGGGCGAACTCGGCGGCATCGAAGACGTCGAGCTTTTCCGGCAGCGTGTGGTAGCAGAATTCCGCCCCGAAAAGGTCGCCGGTAAGCAGCAGCGACCGCCACGACGCAAAGCGCCAGTAGCGGCAGAAGCGGAGATTGTACCGCAGAACCCGCCCGAGCTGCCGGGATTTGAAGTTGCAGCCGAAGGCGGCTCCGGCGGATACCCCGATCATGCCGTCGCAGGATATGCCGTGCTTCATCAGCACGTCGAGCACGCCCGCCGTGAACAATCCGCGCATCGCGCCGCCTTCCAGCACCAGACCGGTTTTCATGATCGACGCCTCCTTCACAAGTTAATTTAGCACTCGGGGCGGCAAATGCAAGGCGGCACCATGCGGCGGTCGTAAAATTCCTTATTTTACCGCCGCGGAGTTGGCATTTTCGGTTTTCGGCTGTATTTTAGAGGCGGTAAGAACATCCAGACGGGATGTCGTGAAAATCGGGGCAGGTGCACACTCCCCGTCAAGTCGAGAAAGGGATCGTTATGAAAATCCGTATGTTGTTGTCGGCGGCGGTCGCCGCGGTTTTCTCCCTGGGGTTGACCGGTTGCGGTGAAAAGCCCGAAGACGTCGTCAAAAACTGGCACGCCGCCTTTATGAACGGCGACCTGGAAAAGGCGAATCAGTACGCCGACGCCGGGGCGGCGAAGGGGAACGCCGTCATCGTCGCGATCGTCAAGGACCTCAAGACGCGCGCCGCCAACGACAAATCGGCGCAGGAGTCGCTGCGGCGGCTTCAGGGCATGACCTTCTCCGCCGCCGAGATCAACGGCGACACCGCGGTGGTGAAAGTCACGGTCGAGGGCGAGGATAAAGACGGCGTCCTCACCTTGAAGAAGATCGACGGCAAGTGGAAGCTCTCCGACATGAAGTGACGCCGCGCCACCGCGCACTTGCCTTTTTTGCTCCGCCCGTAGACTATCATTTGCAAAACGTGGGAGGAAACGGTTCATGTGGATAATCAACGTGGCGTCGGTCTTGTTGCTGCTTTCGGTTCCGGCGGTGCTGTGGGCGATCCCGCGCACCCGGCGGGCGGTCGGCAGCTGGACGCTCGCGTGGAAGACGGTCCCCGTGGGGTGTCTGGGGTTCGTGGTGCTGCTTTCGCTCTTCGGATGGCTCTTTAAGCAGATCGGAGTCGCCGCATCGTGGGGAACGTTCATACTGGCGCTTTTTGCGTCGTGGGCGGGGATCGTCGCGGTCGTGCGGCTGATACGGCGGAAATTTGCCGCCTCCGGAAATTTCAGCTGGTTCCCTTCCGTGGCGGTTTTTCTCGCTTACGGAGTGGTGTTCACGATGGTGATTTGGGTGTTGGCGGGCGTGCTCCTGATGCGCGGCGACTACCGCGGAACATGGCGGGAGTATCCGTTCTGTTCCGATCCGCCGCTCGTTTTCGGGGAGTGTTCGATCCATCCGTTCCTCGCCGAGTACGACTACCGGATACGTTTCGGGAACTGCGGGGATGCGCCGACGGCGCCGCTCATGACCAACACGGGCGGGCGGACTTATTTCAACATCTACCGTCTCCGCGACGGGCGGTTTTATCTGACGGACAAGGATTTCGATTATCTGGTCGACCCCGCGTCCCAAAAAGTGTCCTACCTGGATGCGTTTGAGGGGCGCATCTACGCCGCGCCGCTGCCCAACCGTAAGATCACATCGTGGAGCGGCTTGTTCCGGAACGGAGAAAATGTCGTGCAGACCTTCAATGATCTGACCGTCGAAGCGCAGAACGTGAACACCGCCTTTGAGGGCATGGTTTATCACGGCTGCATCGCGTGCGGTCGCTTCATTTCCGCGGCGGAGCATTCGGAAGCGCCGATAGAGCGGCACATGCGGCCGTCGCTGCAGATCACACGAGTATCACCTTGACGCCGCGTCGTTTCAACTCCGCGACGGTCTCGTGTGCGTCGGGGTTGAAGTCGGTCACGACGAGCGAGATCTTTTCGACCTGTTCGCTGCGGCACATCGCCGTTTTGCCGAGTTTGCTCGAATCGGTGACGACGATGGTCCGCTTCGCATTGGCGATCATCCGCCGCTGGAGCGCGGCGGCGGCATCCTGATTGTCGTAGAGATACTCGCCGTCCAGCGCGGTGCCGGAGATCACCGCGCACTCCGCGCAGAATCCGGCGATCGTCCGCTCCGCCTCGGGACCGAGCAGAATGGCGGATTTCCGGTCGACGATCCCGCCCGTCAGCAGCAGTTCCGGACCGCCCGACAGCGGGAACTTTTCCATGAAGAGCGCGTTGAGCGCGAGCGAATTGGTGATGATCCGAAGTTTCGGCGAGTCGAGGAACATAGCCAGCGGCGCGGTCGTGCTGCCGCCGTCGACGAATATCGCGCCCTCATGCGGCAACTCCTCCGCCACGCGGCGGGCGAGACGCTCCTTCACGGCTGTGAACCATTGCCGCCGGAGTGCCAGCGGCAGCGACGTCTCCTGCTCCATGGTCAATGCCTCGATGCGTCCGTGGACGCGGCACACCGCGCCCGAGTCGGCGAGGCGCTTGAACTCCCGGCGGATGGTCGGCGCGCTCAGATGCAGTTTTTCCGCCGCTTCGGCGGCGGAGAGCTTTCCCCGCTTTTCCAACAGTTCCAGAATGATCCGGCTTTTTTCCGCGTGTTTCATATATCGTGCGAATGGTTTATTTCGTCTCTTCGTCGGTACGGGAGGCGGAAATATTGAAGGTCTGCACGTCTTTCAATAGGTTTGGAGCCTTGATCACGAATCCCTTGCCGTTCGGGTTGCGGTTTATGATATTGCAGAAGACGGCTTTCTGCAATCCGCCGGGTACATGAAACACCCGCTCCGCGTTGGAGACGATGTTGGAAAAGGCGACGTCGAAGATCGATTGCTCCAGCTGCTCTCCATACGGGTGGTTGGGTTCGCCCGTGATCCCCGGCGCGGCGCCGAGTTCGACGGTGGTGCGGGTATGAAATTCGTCCGGCGAAGTATCCACGATCCCGTCGACGGTGACGTTATGGATCTCCGCCCCGCCGAGCGCCAGCAGCCGCAGAATTTTGCACCCGCCGGCGGGATAGGCGAGCACGTTGCGGATGACGACGTTCCGGATGTCCTTTTCCCGTTTGGAAAAATCGTTGGGCATGATCTGGGTGTAGCCCAGCTGCCCGCCGGGTCGCTTACCGGGAGAAACTATCGCGGTCAGGGCGATGACGTCGTCGCCGGTCGTGCCGCTGATGTCGGTGATCAAGACGTCATGGCATCCCGCGCGGAGATTGATTCCGTCCTGATTCTCGTTGTTGTGGTCGGCGCCGTCGATATGCCGGGTCATGCGGGCGCGAAATTCGATCTGCCGGACTTCGGCGCGGGAGCAGGCTTCCAGCGAGATCGCCCAGGCGTGCGGCTCGACGATCTTCAGGTTTTCGATGCTCAAACGCTCCACGTTCGCCATGAGTATGCCGATGTTGCGCCAGTCGCCGCGCTGCGCTTCCCGCGGATTTCCCGCGTCGGTGCCGTAACTGTGGCGATGCCGGTCCTCGAAGGTCGGGTGTTCCGCCCCGGTGAAGTTCCTGGGGCAGGGGCAGCCTAGAATTTTGCTGCTGTCGCCGGTCGACCGCGGATGGTCGGCGCCCTCCAGTACGACGTTACCGACGCCGCGGATGTGGATGTCGGAGACGCGTTCCGGGTAATCTATGCCGAGCCCGCAGTTGGCGCTGCGAAAGAAGTTGTCCCGGCAGGAATCCGACAATTTGATCCGGCAGTTTTCGAGGATCAGCGTGGTGTTGCCTGGCAGCGTGACGGCGCGGTCGAGCAGCCACCAGTCGCGTTCCGGTGAGCGCTTCGACCGGCGCGGGGGGATGACCACCGCGTCGCCGCGTCGATCCCGTATCGCCGCTTCGATCTGTTCGTTGTCGGTGCTGCCCTCGTAATCATTGACGTTTTTCATGCCGGATCTTCTTTCTTCGGGTTTTTCATGGCATAATATCCGTGCTGCCGTGCGGTTTGTCAAACCATTTTTGAGCGTTTGATCATAAAAATTGATCGAACAATCAAAAAACGGCGAAAAAACTCCGCCGCGGTTTGATTTTTTGCCGGCGCGCCCGGATATTGTATGAAAGACAAAACAGCGGGAGATCGGTCATGAAGCGGGCGTTTTTTCTGGATCGCGACGGCGTTATCATCGAACAGGTCGAGTACCTCAAGAATCCGGACGATGTGAAGCTCACCCCCGGCGCCGCCGAGGCACTGCGGCTCATCCATCGAAGCGGTTTTCTCGCGGTGGTGGTGTCGAATCAGTCCGGCATCGCCCGCAAGAAGTTCACGCTCGACGAGCTCATGGCGGTGCAGCGGCGGATGTACGATCTCCTGGCGGAAGAGGGGGAAAAGATCGACGGATTTTATTTCTGTCCTCACGATCCGCACGTCGAGGTCTGCCCCTGCCGCAAGCCAAAGCCGGGGATGATACTTCAGGCGGCGCGGGAGCTCGGCATCGACGTCGCGTCGTCGTACATGATCGGCGACCGCCCCGCCGACATCGAGACCGGAACGGCTGCCGGGTGCCGCGACTTCGCGATGGTGCTCACGGGCTACGGCGAGGGAACGGCGGAAGTCGCGCGCGAACGCGGTTACCGGTTGGCGCCGACTCTGCTCGACGCGGTGAAGACTCTTTTGACATTGGAAAAGTAAACTCTTTGGGAGGACAAACTTATGGAACAACGAAAGAACATCGCATGGCGGCTCTACGGAGCCGGGCTGGAATCGCTGCGGCGCGACGAGATCGCGATCCCCGAACCGAAGCCGGAAGAGATCGTCATCCGCATCGACGCGGTCGGACTGTGCTTTTCGGACATCAAGATCATCCGCGCCGGGGCGTCGCATCCGAAGCTCTGGTGGCAGGACCTCGATCGGCATCCGCTGATCCCCGGTCACGAGGTCGCCTGCACGGTGGTCAAGGCGGGGCGGGACGTTCCGGCGGAATACGCCAAGCCGGGCAACCGCTACCTCATCCAGTGCGACATCTACATCAAGGGTCGCAGCTGCGCCTTCGGTTACGGCATGGACGGCGCTTACGTCCAGTACGGCGTGATCGACGCGCGGGTGTGGAGAGGGGAGGGGAGAAGCTATCTCTTGCCCTTCCGTGAGGAGCTCTCCAACGTGGCGACGGCGCTGATCGAACCGTGGAGCTGCGTGCGCGGCGCGTACCGCCTCAAGTACCGCAACGTGCCTGTCGCGAACGGCCGGGTGCTGATCGTCGGCGGACCGGGCGCCGGTGAAAAGTACACCGCGGGGACCCTGCTCAAGGCGGCGAAAGTCGCCGAGGTCGCGGTGCTGGGGCTTGCGGACGCGGCGGTCGAAAAATTCGCAGCCGAACTCGGCGTCGTCTGCCGCAAGTTGACGGCGCTCCCGGCGGATGAGAAGTTCGACGACATCTTCTGCCTCGACGTCACCGACGCGGAACTCGCCGGTCGCGCGGCGGAGCTGGCGGCGCGCTTCGGCATGGTGAATTTCATGGGCAGCGTCCCCGAGGCGCTCTGCCATATCGACGTCGGAGCGCTGCACTACCAGAACCGCTACTATCAGGGAGGGGCGGGGAACGACCTTTCGGCGCCCTACCGCGACGCCAAGCGCAACACGCTCAAAGCCGGCGGCGCGGTGTGGTTCCCGGGCGGCGCGGGGGCGATGGGGCAGATGCATGTGGAGCTTGCGGTCACGGCGGCGGAGCCGCCCGCGAAGATCATGGTCACCGACCTCGACGACCGGCGCATCGCGCATCTCGAGAAACGCCTCGCCGAGCGCGCGGCGAAGCGCGGCATCGAATTCCGGGTATTCAACCCGAAGAAACTGTCGGAAGCGGAGTACGAACAAACTTTGCGCGACTTCGCCCCGGCGGGCTTCGACGACGTGGTGGTGCTGGTCCCGCACGCTCAAGTGGTTTCGTTTGCGGCGAAGTTCCTGAACGCGGGCGCGCTCGTCAACATGTTTGCGGGGATCCCGGCGGGCGAGACGGCGGAGCTCTCGGTGCGCGACATCGCGGAGCGCGGCGTGCGCTACATCGGTTCGAGCGGCAGCACCTTCGACGACATGGCGGATACCTTGCGCGCCGGAGCGGAGGGCGAGTTTCAGCCGGTCGCGGCGCTGGCGGCGGTGGGCGGCATGAACGCCCTGAAGCAGGGGCTGGAGGCGGTCGCGGCGGGCAGTTTCTGCGGCAAGACCGCGATCTTGCCCCAGTGCCCCGACCTGCCGCTCACCGAGCTGGAAAACTTGGGCAAACTCGACCCGGAACTTCCGGCGACGCTCGACAAGGACGGCAACTACACGCGCGCGACCGAAGCGCTGCTGATGAAAAAGTGGGGCAGGTGAAAAAATGGAAAAACCGCTGATACTTGTCTTCGGCGCCAATCCGGCGTGGCAGAAGACGCTTTACTTCGAGGCTTTCCGCCGCGGGCAGGTGAACCGCGCGGAGAAGTTGGAACTCTATGCGGGCGGCAAGGGCGTGAACTTCTGTCGCGCCGCCAAGTGTCTGGGGACGGTCCGGACGCGGCTGTATCAGTTTTCGGGCGGGGCGAACGGCGCTCTGCACGAAGCGGCGCTCGAGGGTGAGGGCATCGACTGCCGCGCCGTGCGCGTCGCCCGCGAGACGCGGTGCTGTACGACGCTTTTGGACCGCACCGGCGACGCGATGACCGAATTGATCGAGCCTTCGCACGCGCCGAGCGACGCCGAGATTTCGGAGATGCTGCGCGTCTTCGACGCCGCGTTGGACGAGGCGGGGGGAGCGGCGGTCGCGGGGTCGCTCCCGGACGGAACGGACAAGGAGCTCTACACCGAGGTCGCCAAACTCGCGGCGAAGCATCACAAGACTCTGCTGGTAGACGCGGTCTATGCGCCGATGCTCGACGCCGCCGGAGAGTTCATCTTGAAGATCAACATGGACGAACTCAAGAAGCTCACCGGCGCGGCGGAGGCGGTGGACGCACTGCGTCAGGGCATGGATCGCTGGCGGCGCGGCATGCTGGCGATCACCGATGGCGCGGGGCAGGCGTATCTTGCGGCGAAGGGGCAAATGTGGCGCTATACGATACCGCGCATCGAGGTCGTGAGCGCCCTCGGCGCGGGCGACACCTGCTCCGCCGTATCGCTGAGCGGCATCGTGAACGGCAAGGTTGCGGTCGAAGCCTTCGCCGACGGTCTCGCGGCGGCGAGCGCGAACTGCCTGTCGCCGCGCGCGGGAGAGTTCGCCGTTTCCGACATGAAGAGACTTGCGCCGACGGTGGAGGCTCTGTAACGCGACGACTTACCTCGAGGATTTCCGCCCCGCATGAAGTGGAAATAAAAAACGCCGTTGGGTGACCACCCGACGGCGTTTCAGTCAAAATCCGCTTATTTGCCGAACCAGACCGAGAAGTCGGCGAATGCCGCGTAGTTGAGGACCACGACGATCAACAGCGCGATCCCGACCGGCACCGCCCAGCGCCACGGCGTCAGACTGACGGCGCCGACGTCCTGCTGCACCCAGGCGCCGCCCCGTCGCGGCGCGATCATGCTCCAAGCCTGCATGAAGACGACCAGCGCGACAAATACGAGCCCGAGGAAATAGTAGTTGTTGATGCAGAGCTTGGTCGGGTCGATGCCCATGGGCGGCAGCACGAAGTACGCGAGCGCGATGATCGCCAGACCGCCCACCAGCGTGATGTTGGCGGCGATTGCGGGGACCTTTTTGTTGAGGAGTCCCATCAATATTATCGCGAAGATCGGTATCGAGTAGAAGCCGTTCATCTTCTGGAGGAAGCCGAAGATGCTCGAATGCGTCGCCAGCGTCGGGGCGACCAGCATGGAGACGATGGCGATGACCCAGCCGAAGATCTGCCCGATCCGGACGATCTCGGCATTGCCGGCGTTTTTCCGCAGGTACTTTTTGTAGATGTCGAGCGTGAAGAGGGTACAGGTGCTGTTCAGCGCCGAGTTGAAGCTAGAGAGGATCGCCCCCACCATCACCGCCGCGAAGAAGCCGACCAGCGGCTTCGGCAGCACGAAGCGCACCAGAGTTCCGTAGGCGTTGACCGGCGCCGCCACGTTGAAGCCGTCGACCTTCATGTGATTGATGATGTAGTACGCCATGATCCCCGGCAGCACGAGGTACAATGGTCCCAGAAGCTTCAGTGCGCCGCAGAGCAGTACGCCTTTCTGACCCTCGCTGAGCGACTTCGCCGCCAGCGTCCGCTGGATGATCTGCTGGTTGGTGCACCAGTAGAAGAGGTGGATGATGATCACCCCCGCGAAGATCGACCAGAAGGGAGTCTGAGACTGAGGTCCGCCGATCGAGTTGAATCTCGGCTGGATGTTGAGATACATCTTGGCGAGTCCGGCGAGGCACCCCGAACCGTCGCCGATGAACGACAGTCCGAAGATCGTGATCATGAAACCGCCGATCAGCAGTCCGATGCCGTTGAAGGTGTCCGAGACGACCACCGTACGCAAGCCGCCGAAGAGCGCGTAGGCGGCACCGATCAGACCGACCAGCCAGACCATCAGCCACAGGATGGTGGTGTCGTTTTTGATCCCGGTGAGCAGGCGCATATCCATCATGTCCGAAAGTCCCTTGGCGCCGGTGTAGAGGATGATCGGCAGCAGCACCGTCGCGTAGAAGATCAGGAACACGAGGTTGCAGAGCACCCGCGTGGTGGAGTCGTAACGTATCTCCAGCAGCTCGGGCAGCGTGGTGATGCCGCTTTTGAGGTAGCGGGGCAGAAAGAAGAGCGCCATCGCGACCAGCGCCACCACGGCGACGACCTCCCAGACCATCTCGGAGAGTCCGAAGGCGAAGGCGTCGCCGTTCAGCCCGACCATCTGCTCGGTCGAAAGATTGGTCAAGAGCAGCGACCCCGCGATGAACGGGAAGGTCAGACTGCGTCCGGCGAGGAAGAAGCCGCTCTGGCTGGAGGTGTCCTCCTTGCGGGTGAAGAGCCAGGTCGCGAACGCCACGAGACCGGTGAAGAATACGAACGAGAACAGAACCCAAATGTGATCCATAATTTTCTCCTTGTTTTATATTGTGTTCCGATGGAAAAACAATGTAATATAGCACAGACGACAAGTTTTAACAACTCACCGCCGGAGGTTTTTGAAGTCGTGGAAATATCCGAGCAGCTTTTCGTGGATGCGCCCGTTGGTGCAGATGAAGCCGCGGCCGGGAAATTCTCCGCCGCCGTAGAGGTCGGTTACGACCCCGCCCGCCTCCCGGACGATCACGGCACCGGCGGCGACGTCATAAGGCTGCAGGAAAAGCTCCCAGAATCCGTCCGTCGCCCCGCGCGCCGTGAGGCAGCAGTCCAGCGCGGCGGAGCCGTACTTGCGCAGATCGGTGATCTCGGGGGCGATCCGGGCGACGAATTTGAGATTGTTCTCCTCTTTGCACTGCGCCCGCAGACAGGCGAAACCGGTGCTTAAAACGCACTCTTCGAGGTTCTCCCGCGTCGATACATGGAGTTTCAGCCCGTTGACGAAACTGCCTTTCCCCTCTTCGGCGTAATACAACTCGTCGGTCGTCGGCTGGTAGACCACTCCGGCGACGGGACGCTTGTTCCGCGCGAGCCCGATGGACACGCACCAGTTGGGCAGTCCGCGCACGAACGATGTCGTTCCGTCGATGGGGTCGATCACGAAACAATACTCCCGTTCGGCGTGTTCCCGTCCGCTCTCTTCTCCGTAGATGCCGTACTCGGGAAAGCGTTTTTCGAGTTCGTCGATGATGAATCGCTCGACCTTGCGGTCGGTGTCGGTCACGAGGTCGCGCGCGGTCGCCTTGGTGTGGATGTTGGCGCTGTGCAGTCGCAGTCCGTCGGCGAGGGCGATCGCGCCCGCCTGCCGGGCGAGTGTTTTGAGAAAATCGATCATGTTTTTATTATTGTCCCATTTGTTGTGAAAAATCGACACGGCGGCGGTGCATCGCGGTCAATCTCGCGCCTTGCACCGGTGCCGGGACGGCTTGTCACGCCGAAACTGTGGCGAAGGCGGATCGAGTACGATAGTACACTCCCGCCCCGTGCTCGTCGCAAAACACGACCTTGACTCACGCTGCATCCGCCGATTGCAGAAACCGTTCTCGGCTTATTTGACAATCGCAACTGCTATGATACATTTATGCGCCACTCGAAAAATACTCCTATGCTCCCCAGCATATGAGTTTCACAAAATTTGGGACATCACCCATTTTTTTCTGCCGTTTCGAGGGTGATTAGTTCACCAAATATACACGATGCCGTGCCTGAAATCAAGCACGGCATCGGGAGTGAAGTCTTGACCGGTCAGTCGACCGGTTCGAGGTAGATCAGCTTGTCGACCTTCTTCATTTCGCTCCGCATCCGGTAGAGGTGCCCGGGTTCGAGGAAGCGGCGCCCCTCGCGGGTCTGCGGCTCGGGCAGGGGGGAGGTCTCGGGCGGGACGGCGCCGTAGTCGTCATAATAAACTGGACGCCACATGAAGTGCGCCAGCACCCGCGGCGAACCGCGGTCGGGGGTAAGTTCGACGTCGACGGTGTTGCCGAGTTCGTCGTTCGGCGCGACGACGAGCGAGGTCGAACCGTCGAGTTCGAGCGAGACGTTTTGCCACTCGCCGCCCGAAAACTCCCTCAGGCGGAAGGTTTGGATGCGCGTCCGGTTCAGCGCGATCTCTCCCAGCTCCGAAACTTTGCCGCCCGTGAAGTGAAATACCCTGCGCACGCACCCCGGCGCCGTCACCGTAAGCGTATACGGTATCGCCGACAACTCGGCAAGCTTCACCGTCTCGCCGTCGGCGGCACGCAACTTTGCCGCCGTTTTGAACAGCGGCGCGTCGCAGTGGTGCCCCCAGTCGCGCCAAGTCGGCGCGGGCCAATCGTTCTTGAGTTCGACCGAAGCGGCATCGCCCCCCTTCGGCAGCTTCAGTCGGAACTCGACCGAAGCGGTCTTGACCGCCTTTTTGATGGTGACAACGCCCAGATCGAGTACCGCCGGGTAACGCTTTCGCGGATCCAGCCAGATCGCCAGCGGCTCGTACCCAGACTTGAAGAACTGCAGTTCCCGCTTCCTATCCGGGTGGATCGCGTGGACGAAGACCCCGTTCGGCAGGATCACGGCGCGCGAAGCGACCCCGGAGCAGTCGTCCGCCCCCTCAACTTTGAGTTGGCCCGTGACGACGACGCCCCGGTTGCCGTCCCAGTACTTCGCGATGCTTTGCTTTTCTCTTTGCACCCAAGCGGAAAATTCGGGCGTCTTGCGGTAGTCGGCGGGGCCGTCGGATTCGGGGAAGGTGTGCCAGAATATCGGGGTCGGCGATTTTTCCAGCTCGCCCACGGCGATTTCGTCCTCCTTCTGCTCCGCTGGCGGCGGTTCGTACAGAATGACCAGATTGTCTTTGGTCTGTTTTGGGTCGTCGGCGAAGGCGGCGACGATCCTCTCGTCCGTGATGCGCTCATCCAGAAGCACCCGGCACAACGGCGAGGCAAAATCACTCGTGCTGTGCCCACCTTCGTATTCACTCAGGGCTTTGATGGAATAAACGGCAAAAACCAGCGGGACGATGAGGATCGCCGCGATCTGCATGAGTTTGGTCGATGCCGATTTGTCCGTTCTCACGACCAGCACTATGGCGACGGCGAAAAAAGAGAGGATCACGATCAAAAAATAATTCATGAGAAATATTACCACGCTCATTTCTCACCTCCCGCCTCGGGGAACTTCGCCTCGAACGCCGCGTTCCAGGCGCGGCGGTTGTAAGGAGGTGTATTGCTCAGAAACTCCGCCAGCTCCTTGCGTTTCCCGTTCTGTATCAGCTTGCGGCAGGACTGCAGATGGCGGATCATCCGCGGGACATCTTCGCGTCCGTATTTTACGGCATCCCAAACGAGCCAGCCGGCGAACGCGATCCAACCGGCGATCCACACCCCCAAAACGGTGCGGAATATCCAGCCGTCGCGGATCTTCGACGTGAGCCAGATTATCGCCAGCAATATCAGCAGCACGACGCCGACGATGGACTCCTGCACCAGGTCGTGGGCGAGGCTTTGCAGAAGGATCTCATACTCGCCGCGTATTTCGAGGATGCTCGCCACGATGCGGAGAAGAAAGACGGTGAAGCATATGGAGGCGCAAACGAAGTACCCCACATAGGTGCGCGCGGGCGGTGTCGCGCCCGATTTTTCCGCCGCGCAGCAGCGTTTCAGCGACGCCGCCCCCAGCAGCAATAATACGATCGCTATCGCAATGATCATAGTCCGCCCCCCTTTGTTGGTTTCGATGCTCTGCGAAAAAGCCGACTTGTCCTACAATATCACCGCTTTGCGCTTTTGCAAGCCCCGAGAACTTGTTATTTCCCAATATCGGCGTTGCCGTCGACGCGCACGTTGCGCACATTTTCCGGGCCGGATTGCAGGGTGATCTCCGTCGTTTCGGGGTTGAGGTTCGTCACGTTCGAGATTTCGGAGTCGGTCAGCGACCCCGCGACGAGGATCGCGTGGCGCGCCCGCGAACGGACGTTGGAGATGCGGAAGCGGGCAGTGTCGCCGAGCGGGGTCACGCCGCCCCACGCGGGGTTGGCGTCGCCGATCTTGACGGCGGCGCGGCAGCGGAAGCCCGCGGGCGACGTATCCAGCAGATTTTCGAGCTCGACGTCGTACATCCGCACCCCGGAACTGTTGAGAAAGCGCACGATGTGGTGCCCGCCCGCGCAGTAGCCGATCACGTTGCGGATGCGGATGCCGAAGACGTCGTTTTCGCGCAGTTTTTTGCGGCAGCCGCTCATTTCGGTGAAGCCGTACTCCCCCGGAGCGTGGTCGCGGCGGGGAACGAGTGCCGTCAGCGCGACAAGGTCGTCCCCGGTGGCGCCCCTGATGGTGTCGACGTCGATGTCGTGGCAGCCGCGACGAAGATCCAGCCCGTCCTGATTGAGCACGGTGACGAGTTTTCCGTCGACCGTTTTACTGCCGGAAGAAATGAAATTCAGATTGGCGATCCTGCCGTGCGCGCAATACTCGAGCGACACCGCCCACGCGTGGGAGTCGCGGATCGTCAGATTTTCGAGAGCGAAGTTTTCGACGTTCACGAGCAGGATGCCGATGTTGCGCCAGTCTCCATTTTGGGTCTCGCCGGACTTGCCCGCGTCGCTGCCGTAGCTCTGTTTGGGACCCGTGCCGAGGGTCTTGGCGCTGTCGCCGGTGGCGCGGGGATCGTCCGCGCCTTCGAATGTCGCCCCGCCGACGCCGAGAATGCGGATGTTCCGCACGACCGGGATGTCGGCGACGCCGTGACCGCAGTTGGCGGAGCGGATGAAGTTGTCGCGGCAGTTGTCCGACAACTTGATCCGGCAGCCGTCGAGAATGATGGTGGTGTCGGAGGGGATCCGTATCGCCGCGTCGAGCAGCCAGTAGTCGCGCTTGCTCGCCACGTCGGGACGGCGGGCGGGAATGCGGACCGTGCCTCCCGATCCGCGCGCCGCGCGGATCGCCGCCTCGATGCGCTCAAGGTCGCTGCCGTTAAAGTCGTTGGGGTCGCAAATCGTCATTCTTTCGCCTCCTGCCGCCGCCAGCGCCAACAGCGCCGCGTATAGTAAACCAGCGTTCTTCATCGCATCTGCGCCAATGAATGACGCTTACTTAACGTAAATGCGGGCGTCGACGAAATTTTCCAGCTCCGAGGTGTTGTCGCGGATCGTGCTGCCCTTGAAATCCTGCGCGGGGAGGATATTGTGCCAAGGCAGCAATTCGGCGAATTCCTGAGCGCACCGCTGCATCCCGCCGCCGCCGTTGGTCTGGAACAGACAGAGGGCTTTGCCCCGGAAATTGGCGGCGTTCTCCGACAGGAAAGTCCGCACCGGCGGTGCGATCGTGCCCCACCAGTTGGGGGTGCCGATGAAGATCATGTCGTACTGCGTGAGGTCGAGCCCTTCGACCGGGCGGATCGGGCGCAACTCTTTGCCGTAGCACTCGGGTTTCGCCTCGTCGCAGCAGGCCTTGTAGTCGGTGCTGTAAGGCTTCTCCGGCTTGATCTCGAACAACCTCGCGTCGGTTTTCCTTGCGATGGTCTCCGCCGCGAAGCGGGTGTTCCCGTCCTTGCTCCACGAGAAATAAATGACGGCGATCCTGCCTCTCATGACGAGGATGGGTCCGCGGGCATCGGCATTATTGGGAGCGCTTCCGATCACTATCCCCGCCATCGTCAAAGCCGCCGCGATCAGTCTTTTCATAGTGTCTATCCTTTCTGTTGTTGAACGGCACATCGTACCGACATCGGTAACATACACGCCATGACGCCGAGATGTCAAACTCCGAAATGGTTTTTTTGGTAAAAAACGACCGATTTTTTCATCTGGTGATGTTCCTGACCCACTTGTAGCGGCGATAGTGGAGCATCACCCACGGTATTTTGCCCACTTCGTCGAGACAGGTGCACGCGTAAACCGCCAGCACCGGGAGTTTCAGCCAGAAGGCTCCGGCAAAGGCGCAGGGCAGGGCGATCCCCCACATGCAGACGACCAGACTGTAAATGTCGAAGATCGTGTCGCCGCCCGCCGAGAAGATCCCGTTAATCACCACCGTGCAGACGCATCTCCCGATCATGTAGACCGACAGTATTATGAACATCCCGACCATGTATTCGTGCGCCAGTGCCGTGAGCGGGATGAAGTGCGAAACGAGCGGGATCGATGCCAGTATCACCAGGGTCGAAAATCCGCCCGCCATGAACGCCAGCACCATCGAGCGCTCGCCGTAGGTCTTCCCAAGCTCCAGCCGCCCCGCGCCGAGCTCGTTGCCGATCATGATCCCGCACCCGCCCGCGAGCCCGTTGCAGAGACAGCACATGAGATCCCGCGCCACGGCGGCGATCGCGTTGGCGGCGGCAGCGTCCGGACCGAGGTGCCCCATGAGCGCCGTGTAGGCGGTGAAACCGATCCCCCACAGCAACCCCGCGCCGAGGATCGGCAGCATGTAGCGCAGGAAATCGGCGCTCAGCACGCGGTCGAAGGTCGCGACGTCGCCGAACTTGAGCCGGATGAAGGTCTTTTGGTACGACGACGCCACGCACCACACAAGCTCCGCGATCCGCGCCAGCACGGTCGCGAGCGCCGCGCCCCGGACCCCCATCGCGGGCACTCCGCACATGCCGAAGATGAAGACCGCGTTGAAGACGATGTTCAGCACGACCGCGCCCGAGCTTATCACCGTCGCCCGGCGGACGTGGTCGCTGACCTTCATGATCCCGAGGCAGCACTGCGACACCCCGGTCAACAGATACGACCACGCGGCGACTTGCAGATACTCGGCGCCGATCCGCACGAGCTCCGGGTCGTGGGCGAAGCACAGCATCAGCTTTTCCGGGAAGAAGCGGCACCCGACGAAGAACGCCAGACACACGACCGTCGACTGCCGGATGCTGATCCCGAAGATCCTGCCCATCACCGCGCGGTCGCCTTTGCCCCAGTACTGCGCCCCCATGATACCGACGCCCGAGACGATCGCCCACAGGATGATGTTCTGCACGAACTGCACCTGCGTCGCCAGCCCGACCGCCGCCATCGCGTTCTGGTCGAATCTGCCGAGCATCACGGCGTCGGCGGCGGCGACCAGCGCGAGCATCAGGTTCTGGAACGCGATCGGCAGCGCCAGCGCCGCGAGCCGTTTGCGGAAGAGTTGGTCGCTGAAGATTCCGGAACCGATCATTTTCACAGGAATATGTACTTGGCGACGAAGAGCAGCGAGCAGACGATCAGCGTCGGGTTGACCCGGTCGCGCCTGCCGCAGAGCAGATTAACGAGCGTCCAGAAGATGAAGCCGAAGCAGATACCGTCGGCGATGTTGTACGAAAACGGCATGATGATTATTGCCGCAAAACACGGGAAGGCTTCGGCGAGGTCGCGGAAGTTGATGTTCACGATCTGCGACACCATGAAGAAGCCGACCATGATCAGCGCCGGCGCCGTCGCAAATGCCGGTATCACCGTGAAGACCGGCGCGAAGAAGATCGCCAGCAGAAACAATATCGCCGTGACGTACGAACTCAATCCCGTGCGACCGCCGACCGCCACCCCGGTCGCGGACTCCACGTAGGTCGTGGTCGTCGTCGCCCCCATGAGCGCGCCCGCGGTGGTCGCCAGCGCGTCCGCGAGCAGCGCCCCCTTGAGGCGCGGGAGTTTGCCGTCTTTATCCAGCATCCCCGCCGTGGACGCCACGCCGGTCAGCGTGCCTAACGTGTTGAAGAGGTCGTCGAAGAGCAGCGTGAACATCACGATCAGGAAGTTGCCGGAAAGCAGCAGCTTCCACCCCGAGAGCGCCGACCCGTTGAGCGACCACTTGCCGACGTCGAGGCATTCGCCCCACAGCGACCGGAACTCGCGGAACGCGCCGCCGAGCGTGCTCAGTTTGAACTCCGGGTACAGCGAGTACAGCTTCGCCGCCGGGTCCACACGGTAGATGCCGAGCACCTGACAGAGCATCCCGAGCCCCCAGGTGAAGAGGATCCCCCACAGCATCGCTCCGGGGATCCGGTGGTGATGCATGACCACCGTCGCCGCCAGCCCCGCCAGTGCCAGCACCGCGCAGAGTCCCGACGTGCCGAAGTTAGCGCGAAACCCGACCAGAGTGGTGAGGCACGGTCCGCCGACGATGATCCGCGCGCCCTGCAAGCCGATGTAGATGATGAAGAGCCCGATGCCGACGCCGATGGCGGTCTTGAGCGGCAGGGGGATCGCGTCGAAGATCTTTTCCCGGATCGGTATCAGCGTGCAGGCGAGGAAGATCAGCCCCTCGACGAAGACCGCCGCCATGGCGAACTGCCACGATATCCCCATCGACAGCACGACCGAAAAGGCGAAGAAGGGCACGATGCCGACTCCGGGCGCGAGCGCGAAAGGATATCTGCCGAGCCAACCCATCAGGAAGGTGCCGATGAATGACGCCAGCGCCGCCGCGATCACCGCGCCGCCCGCCGGGATGCCGATGCTGCTCATGACGTTCGGGTACACGGCAAGGATGTAGACCATGGAAAGAAAGGTGGTGATGCCCGCCAGCACCTCGGTCCTGACGCAGGTTTCGTTGGCTTTGAGATCGAATTTGAACATGATGCCCCCATGTGCGGGTCGACTTGAACTGCAATTCATTAAATATAGCACCCGGCGCCGCGTTTAACAACTGCGTGCGCTATTGAAATCTCCCCCGCGACGATGTAGATTATGCGCCGATTAAGTGAAATCATTAAACGGAGAGAGCCGGATGCCGTTTCCGATCGAAAAAAAACTGGTGATCGCCGTCGCTTCGAGCGCGCTGTTTCAGCTGGACGAGGCGGACGCGGTCTTTCGCAAGCAGGGGGTGCGCGCCTACCGCGAATACCAGCGCGCGCATGAAAACGACGTGTTGGCACCGGGGATCGCTTTCCCGTTCGTGCGGAGGTTTCTCGAGCTCAACCGGGTCTTTCCGGACAGCCAGCCCGCCGAGGTCGTGTTGTTGAGCCGCAACGACAACGATACGGGAATGCGCGTCTTCAACAGCATCGAGCATTACGACTTGGGCATCATCCGCGCGGCGTTCACGCGGGGCGTTTCGCCGTTCCGCTACATCCCGGCGTACAACGTGTCGCTGTTCCTCTCGGCGAACTCCGAGGACGTGGCGGAAGCGCTCGCGAAAGGCTACCCGGCCGGCTTGGTGCTGCCTAGCGCCGCCGACGACGATGCGCGGGACGACGAACTACGGATCGCCTTCGACTTCGACGGGGTGATCGCCGACGACAGTGCGGAAAAGATCTACCAGACGGAGGGGCTGGAGGCGTTTCACAAACAGGAGGCTCGCGAAGGGAACGAGGCGATCGCTCCGGGACCGCTGACCGACCTCTTCCGCAAACTCGGTAATTTGCGTAAACTCGAAGACGAACGCGAGGAGGCGGATCCCGGATACCGGCGCTTCCTCAAGACCGCGATCGTCACCGCGCGGAGCGCCCCGGCGCACAAGCGGGTCATCACTACGCTGCGGGAGTGGAACATCACCGTCGACGAGACGCATTTTCTGGGCGGCATGGACAAGGGGCGCATCCTCAAGACGTGGCGGCCGCACATCTTCTTCGACGACCAGCGGCACCCGCACCTCGACGCGGCGAAGGATTACACGCCTTCGGTCCACATCCCCTTCGGCGTCGCCGCGCACAAATAACCAGGCGTCACAAACACTCGTCTCGGGTATATTTTGCCGTGGTGCGCAATACCTTCAGCGGAGTGCTTCTGAGATCGCCTTGTTGGGGTTCGAACGAACATCCGACAATGGTTTCGCCGTCCTTGTGGAACCAGCCGTTCCAAGTGACGCGGTACTCGACCTCGAAGCGGACAAGATTGCCGAAGCCGGCGGCGATGGCATCCGAGCCGTCGTTCGTGACCGCCTGACATTTCTCGACCGAGACTTCTTTTACCGTCACGGTGCGGTGGGCGTGGTCGACGAAGCGGCTGATCCGATTTCCCGGCTTGGCGGCTTCTTTCTTCAGCTGCTCGCGGAGATTACCCGCTGCATCGAGGTACGATACGGTCGATCCGGGGGGTGGGGAAAAGGCGGCGTACACCCAAAAGCCGATCAGCACAGCCCCCATTCCGGCAATCAGCCACGGTTTGATGCGTTTTTTCGTTTCGGGTTTCATATCTTCCGTCCATGTCGCCGATGATTCGAACCACGGCAGAATATAACACCCGCACGGAGGATTTTCAACACCGGTCGGAAGTTGACAACCTGTCCCGACAGTGGTATTTTAGGCAGAAACAGCAGTTGTAATGGAGACGGGCAGATGAAAAAATTGTGGGGCGCGGCGGCGATGATCGCGGCGACCATGATCTGGGGAGGGTCTTTTTCCGCGCAGAGTCGCGGCGTGCGGCTGGTCGCCCCCGTGCTCTTCACGGCGCTGCGTTCGGCGCTGGGGGCACTGGCGCTGGCGGTCGTCGCCGCGCTGTGCGACCGCCTCGCCCGTCGGCGGGTCACGCTTTTCGGCGCCGCCGAAACTCCGGAATCGCGGCGCGAACTGCTGCGCGGCGGATTGTGGTGCGGCGTTTTTCTGGCGGTCGCCAGCTGTCTTCAGCAGTACGGCTTGAAATACACCACCGCCGCCAAGGCGGGATTTCTGACCACGTTGTACATCGTGATCGTGCCGCTTCTGGGGATATTTTTCCGGCGGCGGACTTCGGCGCTGTTGTGGGGCTCGGCGGTGCTGGCGCTCGCCGGAGCATATCTGCTCTGCGGCGGCGTCGGATCGGTCGGACGGGGCGACGTGCTGGTGATACTATGCGCGTTCGTCTTTTCGGCGCACATCCTGACGATCGATCGTTACGCGGCGAAGTGCGACTGCGTACGCTTGTCGTGTCTGCAGTTCGCGGTCGCCTCGTTGCTCGCTTTCGCGGGGGCGCTGGCAGCGGGCGAACCGTGGGTATGGGAAAAAATCGTCGCGGCGCTGCCCTATCTCTTGTATGCCGGCATAGCAGGCAGCGCGGTCGCGTTCACCTTGCAGATCGTGGCGCAAAAATTTCTGCATCCCGTGACGGCATCGCTGCTGATGAGTCTGGAGTCGGTCTTCGCCGCGCTCGGCGGCTGGATATTTCTGCAGGAAAAGCTGTCGCTGCGCGAGTTCTTGGGGTGCGCCGTCATCCTGTCGGCAGTGATATTGTCCCAGCTGCCGCCCGGCAGCATCACTTCCCGACTTTTTTCAGGATCTTCGCGGCGATGAACGCCATTCCCTCATTTCCGGGATGTTTCGCGACTCCCGCGTGGTTGACGGTGTGCCGTTTCCCCTCCGCGTCGAAGACGACGGCGCCGATCCGGCTGCGGTATTTGGGGTCGGAGTGCGCTTCTTCGAGCGATATGTAGGCGACGCCGCACTTTTTTGCGGCGGCGGAACGGACCGGGTCTTCGCGCCAGAAATCGCCGACCACGATGATCTGCGCTCTGCCGCGGGTCTTCCGCTTTATGTGTTCGATCAACGACACATAGTCCTCCTCGAACGTCGTGAAGTCCTTGACGTTTTCGCCGAGCTGAACGGTGACGAGCGAAAGGCGGTCGTCGAGCATCTTGTCGAGGACTCCGAGGGTCTGGTCGCGGTCGTGCTCCGTGATTTCCCAGGCGTAAAACGGGAACGTATGCGCCGTGACCTTGCCGAAGCGGCGTTCCAAGTTGCGCCGGACGATGTGGAAATAATCGTGCTCGGCGTCGCTCGCCGCCATTCCGATCTCGTTCCACCAGTAACTGCATTGTTCATGGACGGTCAGACTGTTCCCGATGGCGAGATAATTGAAGGTGTCGCTCGACCACACGGAACTGACGGCGGAAGTTTCGAGTTGCGCGAGCTGCTCCTGCATGGCGGCGAGTTTCTTTTCCAGCTCTTCGATGCGCCGGCACCTGCCGCACCGGCACTTCGCCGTCGACGCGATCATCCACTTCAGCACAATGCACCTCCCAAAAATTACGATCCGGCATCCGGACATAAATATACAACCCGGCGGCTCACTTTCAAGTGCGGATGCCGCTTCGGCGCGGGAAGCGGGTTGCATTTCACCGGCTCCGGGGTATATTATAGTCGATGGGGCGAAGGTCGCTCCGTAACGAAAACTGCCATTTCCGGGGACAGACGATGAGCGGAAAAACTGTTCTTTGCGGCGGGCTGGTCTGCGACGGGACCGGTTCCGCGCCGTCCGCGGGTGAGTTGCTGATCGAAGGCGAGCGGATCGTCGCGGTCGGCGCGCCCGGTGAATTCGCCGCGGTCGAGGCGGAGCGGATCGACTGCGCCGGCAAGGTGATCGCCCCCGGCTTCATCGACGCCCATTCCCACAGCGAAACCCGTAAGTTGAAGTATCCCGACAACCGTTCCAAACTTCTTCAGGGCGTGACCACCGAGGTCGAGGGCAACTGCGGAGAATCCTCCACCTGCGTCGCCTGCAAGGTCGGCGATATGAGCTGGGGGAACCTCGCGGAATACGCGGCGGTGCTCGGCGACCACCCGGCGTCGACCAATACCGTCGTCCTCTGCGGGCATAATTCGATCCGGCGTAAGGTGATGGGCAACCGCGACGGCAAGCCGACCGCCGACGAACTCAAGGCGATGCAGCGGTGTCTGGAAGACGCCTTCGCCGCCGGTGCCGCCGGCTGGACCACCGGACTCACCTATTTTCCCGGAAAATTCGCCGATGGGGAGGAGCTGGAGGCGCTCGCGGCGACGACCCGCGGTTCCGGCAAAATTTACGCCACCCACATGCGAAGCGAGGGCGACCGGCTTCTGGAGGCGGTGGACGAAGCGCTCCGCATCGCCCGCGCGGGGTCGCAGCGCGTTCAGATCAGCCATTTGAAGACCATTTATTCCCGGAATTTTCACAAGCTCGACCAACTGCTCGACAAGCTGGAAGCGGCGCGCGCGGAGGGGCTTTTTCTGCACGCCGACCGCTATCCGTACATCTATTCGTCGACCTATATCCGGCAGGCGCTGCCGCCGCCGTACAACCGCGACGTCGAAATCGATTCCAAGCTGCGCGCTTCGGAGGCGTTTCAGGACGAGATCACCGAGGCGCTCAAGGGTTGTCCGCGCGACCTGCCGGCGGCGATCGTTCCCCGGATCGGCAGGGACTTGACCGAACTCGCCGCCGAAGCCGGAGTCTCGGTCGAACGCGTCGCCATGCGTCTCATCATGGAAAATCCCAACAGATGTGTTTCCTTCCGCTGTATGTCGCCCGACAATTTGCGGCGCATTGTCCTCACCCCGTGGGTCTGCGCAGGCAGCGACTCCGTTTCGATGCCGCTCGACGACCCGGAGAGCAACGGGCATCCGCGCTCCGTCGGGACGTTTCCGCGCTTCTTCCGGATGACCGCCTCGGAGCTCGGCGTCGGCGAAGCCGTCCGCAAGATGACCTCGCTGCCGGCGCGGATTTTCCGCATCCCCGACCGCGGCGTGATCCGCCGGGGGTACGTCGCCGACCTCGTGGTCTTCGACGCGGAAAAATTCGACTCCAAAGCCGGGTTCCGCGGCGAAGACCCGATGCCCTCCGGCATGGAGCGCGTGATGGTGGCGGGGCGGACCGCGTGGAGCGCCGCCGAGCCGGAACACGTCGGGCGCTTCGGGCGCTACCTGCCGATCGCCTGACAAACCGGGGTAAGGGAGGTAATAAAACATGAATTCGGTGAAGCTGATTTTCGCCTCCGACTTTGCTCCGATCCGGAAGTTCGCTCCGCTCATGGCAGCCGAACCGGACAAGGTGTACGGCGATCTGCTGCCGCTGCTCCGGTCGGCGGATTGCCGTATCGTCAATCTGGAGTCGCCGCTCGACCCGGGAACGGGTTTCATCGTCAAAAGCGGCGCCGCCTTTTCGGGGGCTCCGGAGCATGTTTCCTCGCTCAAGGTGGGCGGATTCGACGCCGCAATAATGGCGAACAACCACACCTTCGACTGCGGCGACGCGGGGTTCTTCTCGACCCGCGATCTGCTGCTCGGCAACGGCATCGCCGTCGTCGGCGCGGGGCGTGACCTCGCCGAAGCGCGCCGACCGCTCCCGATCGAAGCGTGGGGAGAAAAGATCATGCTCTTTGCGATCTCCGAGGGCGAGGATATGCGCGGCGCGACTGCGACTTCGCCCGGAGTGCGTCCGTGGGAGGTCGAGGTCCTCGCCGAAGATATTGCCCGCGCCAAAAGATCCGGTGCGGTGGTGATCGTGTCCGCGCACTGCGGGTTGGAGTATCAGCCGTACCCGTCGTTCTACGTCTACGAGGCCTTCAAACTTTGGGCGGAGGCCGGGGCGGACATCATCGTCGGTCACCATCCGCATGTGCCGCAGGGCATGACCTGTTTCGGAAACACTCCCGCTTATTTCAGTCTGGGTAATTTCGTCTTCTATCAGCCGGTGAATTACTATTACCGAAAGCTGGGATATCTGCTTGAGATAACAGTGGAGCGGGGGCGTGTGACGGCGCATCGACCGATTCCCTACCGCATCGGCGATGACGGACTACGGCTGCTCGCCGGAGCGGAAACGGAGGAGTTCGAGATGTTGTTTGCCAAACTTTCCGCGCCGCTGACCGATGCCGACTCCGCCCGGCAGGCGTGGCACGCGGTTCTGGCTTACAACGGGATCGCCGGATTCCGGGCGGAATTGGAAAAGATCCTCGACAAGCTGCGCACCGATCCGCGGCACGGCGCCGCGATGCTTCGCAACCGCGTCCGCTGTATGCAGCACCTCACCCAATGGAGTGACGGCATGACCCGCATCGCGGACGGCACGATCGACGACGCTCCGGCGGAGTTCGTCGCCGTAGTGCGCGACTTCATGACCCGGGAGGTGTGAAGCATGAAGCGGGTCATCGTCTGCGACTCCGGTCTGGGGGGCTTGAACATCGCCGGGCATTTCTTTTCGCCGCGCGGGGTCGGAGCGGAGCCCTGTGAACTCATTTACATAAACGCCTATCCCGAGGCGGGGCGGGGCTTCAATACTTTGCCAGACGACCGATCGCAGGAGAGTTTGTTCCGTAATGTTCTGGAGGGGATCCGCAGTTTCGCCCCCGATCTCTGTCTGGTTGCGTGCAACACGCTTTCGATCGTCTGGGAGCGGCTCGGAGCCTATTGGCGTCCGCCGTTTCCGGTCGTCGGGATCATCGACGCCGCCGTCGCGGCGATGGTCGGGGCGCTGGCGGAGGCCCCGGAAGCGTCGATGCTCATCCTCGGCACCAAGTCGACCGCCGCCTCCGGGCTGTATCCGGAGCGACTGGCGGCGCGCGGAGTTGCCCCCGACCGGATCCGTTCCCTCGGCTGTCCGGGGCTGGCGACGCTGCTGGAGTCCGATCCCGCCGCTCCGGAGGTCGGGGCGCGGATCGCCGGGTATGCCCGTGAAGCGCGCGGATTGTTTCAGGGTCGTCCTGAAAAACTTCTTTTGGGATTGTGCTGCACGCACTTCGGTTTTGCCGCACCGATCTGGCGCCGGGAGTTCGAACGGGCGTTCGGAATACCGGTCGGGATCGTCGATCCCAACGACCATTTTGGCGGTGAGTTTCGTGCCGAAAAATTCAGTTACCACGCCCGGATCGAGCTGTTTCCCGGGGCGCGCGACAACATAAGCCGCTATTTTGCCGCCTCTGCTCCCGCGATCGCTGCGGCGCTGCGGAGCGCGGAACCGGAAAGCGGGCTTTTCGAACTGAACTCTGGTGAGATCAATGCTCCATAAGGAGGGAATATGATGGAAAAACCATGTGTGGTTCTGCTGACGGGAGCTGCCGGCGATGCGCAGGGCTGGGGCGACATGCACGTCACCGAAGCCGTCCGCAACGCGGTGGTAGCCAACGGTTACGAATGCCGCATCGTGTGCGCGGAAAATCGCGCCGAACTCGAATCCGAACTGAAAAAAACTCCCGCGCCGCTGGTGTGGAGTTCGCTCTATTTCTTTTCCGACCGCGAGGACATCGTCGGCATACCGCCCGACGCGGTCTGGGTGGCGGATGTGCTCGACGAGTTGGAAATCCCCTATATCGGTCCTTCCGCGCGCACGATGAAGAATCTCATCGGCAAGTTCGACACCCACGAGATCCTTGCGGCGCACGCCGTTCGGGTGCCCCGTCATCTGCTCTGTCCGCCCGCAACGGCGGCGGAGGTCGATTTCTTCCCTGCCTTCGTGAAACCCAACGGCGAATCCCGCTCGGTCGGCATCAGCGAAAAGAGCGTCGCCGAAACTCCCGAGGCGCTTGCCGCGCAGGTGGATTTCATCCGCCGCGAACTCGGGCAACCGGCGCTGGTCGAAGAGTATCTGCCGGGCAGGGAGTACACCGTGATGGTGATCGGCAACGGTCCGCGTCGCGAGATTCTCCCCGGTCGCGTCACCGTGCCGCCGGAGCGCTATGGAAAATATCCGATCCTGCGGAGCGACATGCGCGGGGTAGGGCTTACCCATGTGTCGATCCCCGAAGAGCATCAGGATGAAGCGGTGGCGCTCGCCGGTGCCGCCTGCGACGCCTTGAAGTGCGAGGATCACGTCCGCATCGACATGCGCGAGGATGCCGAAGGTCGACTGAGGATCATGGAGGTCAACGGCATCCCTGGGCTGAAGCCGGTAAAAAGCTGGAGTCCGCAGATCTACGCCTTGTACCACCCCGTCGCCGATCCTTACCGCGCGCTGATCGGCACGATCATCGACTGCGCGATGGAGCGGGCTTATGGCAAACGCTGATTCGAGACCGCCGCGGATATTGCTCAACATGGCGGTCGACGTGCTGAACAAGCGCGAGATCGAATATCTGAACAGCGAGTACGCGTGGCGCGTCAGTGCCGCCGGAGCCGCTCCGGTGCTCTGCCCCTCCATCGAACGACCGGGACTTATCGAGTCGCTGCTCGACGTTGCCGACGGAGTGCTGTGGATCGGCGGTCGGGATTACGACCCGCGCTGTTACGGCGAGGAACCGCACCCGGAAACGAATATGACGCGGATGCGTCCGAATTTCGACCTCGTCTTCGCCCGGGCGGCGCTGCGCCGCGAACTGCCGATCCTCGGTATCTGCGCCGGGTGTCAGCTGCTCAACATCGTCACGGGAGGAAAACTCATCCAGCACCTCGACAATGCTGAAGCGCACCGTGGCGGGACCACCCACGAGGCGACCGTGACCGCCACCGGATTTTTCAGCCGCGCGTTGGGGGCGGGACCCGGCTCAAGGGTGACCGTCAACAGCTACCACCATCAGGCGGTCGATCCGGCGAACCTCGGCACTGGTATCCGCGTCACCGGGGTCGCCTTCGACGGCTCCGTCGAGGCGGTCGAGCTCCCGGGCGAACGTATGGTGCTCGGCGTGCAGTTCCACCCCGAGCGCATGGATGATCTCGGTCCGGGGATATTTTCACTCCTCGCGGCGGAGGCGCGTAAAGGAATGAGAGGAGAATGATGAAAGACCGGATGTTGCTGGTGTTGATGGTCGGGCAGTCCAATATGTCGGGGCGCGGCATCGCCGGTCCCGACGATCTGGTCGAGATTCCCGGCGTGCTGGCGCTCCGCCCGGACGGACGCTGGACTCCCGCGATCGAACCCGTCACCAAAGACCGCCCGTTCGTCGGGACCTTCGATGCCGAGGGCAAAAAGATCGTTTCACCCGACCCGTGGGATAACATCCTGCCCGCCGCCGGAGGACGGGTCGTCGGCGTCGGCTGCGGTCGCACCTTCGGAAGGTTGCTGCGTGAAGCCTTTCCCGACCGCACCGTAGGGCTGATCCCCGCCGCGGTTGGCGGCACTTCGGCGGCGGCTTGGAAGCCCGGCGGCGAGGACGACCACCAGCCGGGGCACCGACCCTACGACGAAGCGATCCGGCTGGCTAAGCTCGCGCAGGCGAGCGGCGATATCGTCGCGGTGTTGTGGCATCAGGGCGAGAACGACGCCCATAAAAACAATCTCGACTATCTCGACGATCTGCGCGAGATCGTGACGAACTTCCGGCGCGACCTCGCACTGGGCGACGACGTGCCGTTTATTGCGGGAGAGCTCGCCGATTTCTACAAGCCGGAAATTCAGAGCGGGGTCTGGATCGTGGACAACGCGCTTCACGAACTTGAGCGGGAGTTTCCATTTTTCCGGGTCGTTCCGCTCAAGGGATTGCCGCACAAGGGCGACCACCTGCACTTCAACACCGAAGCCCAGCACGAGTACGGTCGGCGGTGCTTCGCCGAGTTCCGCAAGTTCAAGGGATTTAAAACCGTCGAATCGAAGTGACGTTCGGGAAGGGAATGGATATGAAAGCTGATCTGAAAGGCAAAGTCGCGGTCTTGACCGGCGCTGGCGGCGGCATCGGCCGCGCGACGGCGGAAAAACTGGCGCAGCTGGGGATGAAGCTCGTGCTTCTGGGCGGCAATGATCGGAAAAAACTCGAAAAGACGCGCGAAACGGCGGAAAAATACTCCGAGGCGGTGGCGATCCCGGGGGATTTGACGGACTTGGATTTCATCGGTTTCGGGGCGGAGCAGGCGGTCAAGGCTTGGGGCGGCATTGACGCGCTCGTCAACAACGCCGGGGTCGCGCAGAGCGCCGGTATCGAAACGATCGCTCCGGAGGAGTTCGACCGCATCATGGCGATAAATTTTCGCGCGCCGTTTTTTCTGACGCAGAAGCTGTTGCCCAGTCTGAAGCGCTCTTCAGCCGCGACGATCATCAACATCTGCTCGGTGGTGGCGCACGCGGGCTATCCGTTGCAGAGCGTCTACACGGCATCGAAGCATGCGATGCTCGGCTTCACCAAAAGTCTGGCGCGGGAGTATTGCAAGGACGGCATCCGGGTGCATGCGATCTCGCCCGGAGGGGTCTACACCGACATGGTGAAGATCTCGCGTCCCGATTTGACGTCCGAGGGGATGATCATGCCGGAGGATATCGCCGATTTGGTCTGTTTCTTCCTCGAAAACCGCAGCAACGCCGTGGTCGACGAGATCATCGTCCATCGCGTCGCCAAGGAGCCGTTCCTGGTGTGACTATGCATGGAACGCGCTTTGCTCATGAGTGCGGCGCGTAGTTTCAACCCGGCGATTCCGAATTCGGGCGGGAACTCATTTTTTCGGACGTTCAGCCGCTGCGCCGGGATTGCGCAACAGATCCCGCTTGGCGCCGATGGCGAATGCCAGCGCCCATAACAGGCGGTATGTCAAGAGTATTCCGACGACGATCCACATTCCCGGTCCAACGGTTGCGGGCATACCGATTATTACGGCTGCCAGCAAGAGCAGCCACGCCGGTACGGTCAACAGCGTTATCAGCCAACTCAATGGGCGGGCATAGTTCAGTTCAACGCCGAGCCATCGGCATTTTTCATGCACATATATGAAGGTGCGCGGATCGTTTCGATTGCTGTAAAACATCTTCCCTGTTATCTGTGCATTTTCATCAAAACAGCGTGCCCTGCTCGTAGGTCGTAGAGTCTTTTTTGGGTTCCTCCGGCTTGGGGGCTTCCGCCGCCGGAACGGCGGAAAAGAGCGGCAGCGCGTCGTCCGCTGCCGGCGCGGCGGGGGGCGGCGCCGGCAGATCGCGCAATATGCGGTTGAATTCGAAGCGGCGGCACAGCTCCGCGATCTTCGAGTAGTCCGGTTCGCGGCGGGCGAGCGTTTCCGGAGAAGTCAGCTCCACCGGGAGTTCGCAGCGCAGCCGCACGAGCTGCAGGTTTTTCCTCAATAGTTCGCTTTGACCGGCGAGTTTTTTGCGGAACTTTTCGACCGGCAGACTTTCCGGATCGTCGATCCAAACATCGATCGCCCCGCAAGTGTTCAGCAGTTCGGCGGCGCTCTTGGGACCGATCCCCGGCACCCCGGGAATGTTGTCCGAAGAATCGCCGACGAGCGCCAGATAGTCGGGGATCAGCTTCGGTGCGACGCCGAACTTTTCCTCCACCTCCGCAATTCCGCGTTCGACGAAGGCGCCGGTGTTGCCGTGACCGGGCGACACGAGTTTCACCCGACCGTCCACCAGCTGGGAAAGATCCTTGTCCGAACTGACGATCCGCACCTCCTGCGACTTTTCCGCCAGCGCGAAGGCTCCGGCGAGGTCGTCCGCTTCGTAGTCCGGGCAGGATACGAGCGGCCAGCCGAACGCCTCGGCCATCATCTTTATCCACGGCATCTGAGTCGCCAATTCGTCGGGCATCGGCGGGCGGTTCGCCTTGTATTCGGGGTTGAGTTTGAGCCGGAACTCCACCTTGCCGCAGTCGAAGAGCATCGCGCCGCGCGGGGAGGGGTATTTTTTCGCCAGATCCAGGAGCAGCCGCGTGAAGACGAAGAGCGCGTTGACCGGTTCCCCTTTCGAGGTCGTAAGGTGGCGTATCGCGAAAAACGAGCGAAAAATCTGACTGTAAGCGTCGATCAGAACCAACATTTCAAAATACTCCGAATGAGGGTGGCGTGGATTTCAGAAATTCCCGTTAGTAAAATGCCACGCCGAGCAAGAATTTTCAATAGCGCTCCGGCAAAAAAAACGCGAAACTACGCTACGTCGGCAAACAAAAAACCGCCTTCCCGGCATGGAGCGGAAAGACGGTTGGATAAATATCCCCGGATGCGGGATCAGAAATCGCTTTTGTCGTCGAACTCGTCGTCGAACTCGTCGTCAAGCTCCCCGTCGAGGTCATCGTCGTCATCGAAGATGTCATCTTCGAACTCGTCGCGAGCGAAGGCGTCGTCGTCATCATCGTCGTCGAACTCGTCGAAGACATCGTCCTTTTCATCTTCGTACTCGGATTCCCCGAGCTCTTCCTCCAGAAAACTGCTGGTTGCTCCGATCACGGCGCCGCATTCCGGGCAACACCCGTCTTCGGCTTCGATGGAACTTTCGCTCACTTCGATGTTGCAATAGGGACAAACCGTTGACATATAAAGATCTCTTTCGTTGCTGACTGCCGGTTCCGGCGGTTGTCACCGGTACCATACTTTTGTCTTTCGCGTACTATATTGACACTTTGCGATTTGTCAAGCGTCGACGCCGAAAAAATTTAATTTTTTTTTGCCGACCGGCGCCGCACGGCGGCGACGGAAACGTCCGTCACATCTTGAAATGGCGTGATGAAAGCGATATATTATCCAAATCTCTGTAAAGATGCCGGAATATGCCGGCGGCGGAGATGCGTGACAACAATCAACAGCATACATGACAACATACAACAATATTTTTGGGGAGCGTGCGATCCGATGAACAGTTCGGCATTTGAAGATCTGATACTGACTGCGGTGGAGCGACCGGACAAGGCGGTCTGCTGCGAACTGACCAAGGCGGTCGAGGAGATGAAAAGACCGCTGTCCGAGGAGGTCTCCGGCAAGCTGGAGCTTCTGTGGGAGGGGTGGAGCGGCGCCTTGAGCGACGTTCAGGCGTCTTTCTGCATCACCGCCGCCAGTTGCGGAGCGGCGGATACTCCGCTTTTCCGCAAGGTCTTCGCCACGGCGGTGAAACGGCTTCTTCCCCCGTACCTGAATGGTACGCCGGTGATGCGGGCGCTGGGAGTTCGCGACGACAAGCGTCCGCCGATCGAGGTCGCGGCGCGTCTGCGGCGGTTGTTGGCGCTTAAGGTCGGCATGATATTGTTCCTGCCCTCGACGAAGCGTTGGGCGGTGGCGGGTACGGTGGAGGCGATCAACGGCACGCTTCCCGTGACCGGATTCGCCGGTTCGGGCGGCGCGGCGCGTCTGCCGCTCGAAATCGTGCTGCCGGAGGCGGTATTGCTCAATCCCGGCACCGAATTATTGCGGTTGGTCGAACCGCTGGCAAAACCGCTGCCGAGCGAGATGCTGCGCGGCGCGCTGGCGAGGCGGGCGGTCTTCGAACTCGATGACGACATGATGCGGCAGATGGCGCACGCCGGGTGCGCCCGCGGGTTGGACCCGGTCGCATTTGAAGCGTGGTGGAAGGGCGGTGCGGCGACACCGACCGCGAGTGCCGGCGGACGGCGTTCCTGCGACGGCAGGAGCATAAAGGAGATGGCGCTGCTGCTGGCGGACGAAGCCAAAGCCGGAGCGGGTAAATTCTCTTCCGACGAGGCGGCGGCGTTCTCCGCGTTCTTCACCAAATTGAAGCCGGATACCGCCGCTCGCGAGGAAAAGACGCTTGCGGAGATCGTGGGCACGGTCTTCACCCGCCTCGACGGAACGGGGGCGCCCGAGGTGTTTTCCCCGCTGGTCGGCAAGGCTTCGTTCTGGCCCGCCGATCCTTCGGGTACAGCGCTGAAATCGCTGGCGGTCTGGGGGGATATTTCCACCAAGGTCATGGAGCCGTTGAGCCGGGCGTCGTTCGCGGTGCTGTCGCCGGAGGTTTTGAGCGCTCTCGTCATGAAACTGCCGCTCAAGGCGCTCAACTGTTTTGCTCCGCATCTGGACGCGGGGGTGCTGCTGGATACGGTTTGCCGCTATCGCAACTGCGGCGCGGACATCATGATGTGGGTCTGGAAAAACCGTAAAAAACTCCCCGATATCGAACTGTTGGATCTCATCAACATCGAGAACGTCACCCGCACGCTGGCTTCGGAGGAACCGCCCAAGGAGTGGGGACCCGCGCGCCGCGAATTGCGCCAGATGCTGATGGACGACGAAGCCTTCCAGACCCGGTTGCTGGAGGCGGCGGCGGGCAACGTCGAAATGGTCTGCACCATATTGCAGGGGTCGCTGTTCCTGAGTTCCGGCGAGCGGCAGAGTCTGATCGTCAAACTGGCGCGACTGTCGCCGTCGCTCCGCAGTCAGCTGGAAAGCGGCGCGGGCAGTCGGATCGTCAACTCCGACAAGAAGAAGGGCGGCGACGTGCCCGAGGTGCCGGTGGACAACGGGTTGTACACCAGCGTCAAGTCGCAGAAGGCGCTGGCTGCGGAGTTGGAGGACATCATCAATGTGCAGATCCCCGAAAACCGCGAAGCGCTCAAGACGGCGCGCGCCCATGGGGATTTTCGCGAAAATTCGGAGTTCGACGCGGCGAAGGAGCGGCGCAACCATCTGAGCCGCCGCCGCAACGAGTTGGAACGTGATTTGGCGTTGGTCCATCCGGTGCTGATGCGTCAGGTCAAAGTCGCCGACGAGGCGGTCATCGGCTGCGAGATCGAGCTTGAATACGACGACGGCGAGACCGAAGTGTACCAGCTGCTCGGCGCGTGGGACGGCGATCCGCAGCGCAAATTCCTGTCGTACCGGGCGCGTCTGGGAGCCGCCGTGCTCCATCGGAAGGTCGGCGAGTCGTTCGCCGCTCCGGGCGGACGCAAGTGCAAACTGGTTGCGGTACGCGAACTCGCAGATGCTTTAAAGGCGGAATTGGACGCTTGAACTTACCCTATCACTGCATTCTCTCCGATCAGTATCGCGCTTTTCCCGAGCGGGCGGAAAAGTGGCGGCGCGTCAGGGTGTCGGAAGCAAGCCGGGTTCGGCTTTGCGGCGGCATCGTGTTGCGCCGTTTCGCGTTGCCGTCGCCATGTGCCGACGGGCGCGGGCGGCGACTGGCGTTCATCTCCGATCTGCACTTTCACTGTACGGCGGTCGAAGAGCAGCGGCTCTCGTCGCTTGTCGAGGCATTGACCGAAGCTGCCCCCGATGTGATATTCACCGGCGGCGACGTGATCGGCGACGCGAGCGATCTGCAGGTCATTCCCGGTGTACTGCGCCGGCTGGCGTCGTGCGCCCGCGTGGCGGTTGCGGCGCCCGGCAACTGGGAACGCGGCAAACGCTGGCTGAACCTCGGCTTCTGGCGGGAGTTATATACGGACGGCGGGTTCGTTTTTTTGTGCAACGAGTACCGCGATCTGGTGGGGTGCGGAGTGTACGGCGGCGACGATCTGGTTCACGGCGATCCGCTGCCGCCGCCGAAATTGCCTTCCGACGGCAAACTTCGGATTTTGCTGGTGCATCGCCCGGATTCGGTCATCGCATGTGATTTCGGAAACCGTCTGGACGCGTTTTCATTGGCTTTTTGCGGTCACACCCATGGCGGTCAGTGGCGGCTGCCCGGCGCGGGAGCGTTCTTCATACCCGGATTGTACCGGAGGCGCTTCGATTGCGGCTGGTTCGGCAAAAACGACGCTTCGATCAGGATGTTCGTCAGCACCGGCGCCGGGGAACTTTCGCTGCCGGGGCGCTTCAACTGCCCCCGCGAGGCGGTGTTGATCGACCTGGTTTGATCCCGCTCATCGGGTTGAAAAGCACGGTCTTGAATGGTATATTATGAATATTGTGGCAACCGGTTTAAATACATAGGAGAATGGTTATGCGTAAAGTCTTGATACCTACCAAGCTGGATAAAATTGCCGCCAATCTGCTCACCGAACACGGCTACGAGGTCGTCTTCGACACCGCTACTCCGATGGCGGAGCTGATAAAGCAGCATCCCGACACCGAAGTTCTGATCGTCCGCAGCGAGAACGTGACCCCGGAGGTCATCGACGCGCTTCCCAAGCTGAAGCTGGTCGTCCGCGCCGGCGCCGGGTTCAACACCATCGACATCAAGTATGCCCGCAAACGCGACGTGGATGTCATGAACACCCCCGGTGCCAACTCCAACGGCGTGGCGGAAGAGGTGGTGGCGCTGATGCTCGCGGCGAGTCGCCACGTGCTTGCCGCCGACGCTTCGACCCGCGCCGGCAACTGGGAAAAAAGCAAATTTCTCGGGCACGAAATCACCGGCAAGACGGTCGGCATCCTCGGGTTGGGGCATATCGGTCAGTTGCTCGTCAAGCGTTTGAGCGGTTTCGAGGTCAAGGTGCTGGGGTACGATCCGGTGCTTTCCCCCGCTCTCGCCGAAAAGCTCAACGTCAAGCTGGCGACGGTCGAGGAAATTTTCGCTCAGGCGGATTTCATCTCGCTCCACATTCCCGAAAACAACGAGACGCGCGGCATGATCAACCGCCGCCTCTTCGAGTTGATGAAACCGGGCGCTATGCTGCTCAACTGCGCCCGCTCCGGCATCCTCAACGAGGACGATCTGCGCGCGGTCAAGGCGGAAAAGAAGATCATCTTCTGCAACGACGTCTACCCGAAGGACGCCGCCGGTCCCAAGAGCATCGCCGACCTCTGCGACATCATGATGCCCCACCTCGGCGCCAACACCTTTGAAGCCAATTTCGTGGCGGCGCGCCGCTCGGCGGAACAGACCATCGAATACTTCGAGCAGGGGGTCACCAACTGCGTCGTCAACAAGGCGCTCCCCGACGGGCTGGACGCCAACTATCAGAAGCTTGCCTTCGTGCTGACCAAGCTCGCCGACGCCTACCTCGAGGGCAGCGGCAATCCGAACCGGATCGAGACCAGCTTCTACGGCAAGCTTTCCGGCTTCGCCAAGTGGATGACTCCGGCGATCGCGGCGGGCGTGGCGGCGGATTTCGCAGCCGACGTCGACGTCACGCTGCCCCCGAAGGACGCCGAGGCGTTTCTCAAGGACAGCGGTGTCGAACTCGTCAACCGCGAAGTCGACAACGGCAAGGGCTACGGCGAATCCATGACCATCGACCTTCTGGTCGGCGGCGAATCGATCTTCCGCGTCAGCGCGCGCGGCACCATTACCGAGGGCAAGCTGATGATCAGCCGGATCAACGACTTCGACGGGCTGTATCTGGAGCCGACCGGCAACCACCTTTTCGTCGAGTACAAGGATGAGCCGGGCATCATCGGGCGCATCGCCGGTATCCTCGGCGAAAAGAACATCAACATCGTCGACATCCGCGCCCCGCAGGATGTCCGATCCGGTCGGTCACTCACGGTGGTGAAGACCAACGTGGCGGTGCCGGCGATGCTGGTCGACAAGATCCGCGAGGCGGTCAACGCCGATCGCGCCTTTGAATTCAGCTATCTGCCGTAATACGGCGCCGGGAAAACGTGAACCGCTTTTTCGCAGTTGACGCGCCGGGGCATCTGCGCCGGGGAACGGAAAGTTCCCGGCGTCCCGCGTCGCATCATGCCAATGCGCTGGGGAAGATGAATCTGCCCCCGTTGATGGGCAGACGCGACGCCGCTTACGACGAGGCGGCGAAGATGCTCACCGACGACTTCTTTTCCGTCGGCGGGGAGTCGCGTCGCCGCAGTTATCGGCGCATCGGCGCTTTGCTCCGGTGCGCGGAAGAGGATACGAATGCGATCTTGGCGCTGCTCTCCAGTCCGGATACGATGGTCCGAGAACGCAAGCTCATGGCTTTCTTCAACATGCTGGCGAAGACGGTGACGGCGCTGGAGTGGTTCATCGAACTTGAGGCAACCGTGTTCAGCGACGGGGACGAGCAACTGCGTGATTTCAAGGCGGTGCAGACCGGTGCCGAACTGGCGCGCGGCGAGCGCATGGTCGCCGAGACCGAGCAGGACATCGTCAATCAGCTGCGCAATTTTTTCGAGCGCACCCAGCCGCGGGTCATGCATTACCGCGGTTACGCCCGCAAGAGTTTCAGCCGTGACAACGCCGAGCGTTACGAACGGGCTCTGAAATTCTACACCGGGGTGTATGGCGGGGGCGGCGAACTGCCCGCCGACGTGCCGAATGCGGAAATTAAACCTTGAAAACAACCCCTATTAACTCCAAAGGATCGGAAATATGAACTACCGGATCGAGATCTCACCGCTGCCGCGCTGGCGCGACGCCCGCGGCGAAGGCGTCAGAAAACAGGTCAAGGATTCGCTGGGCATCGTGCTGGACGGCGTGCGGACCCGTGACGTTTACACGGTTTCCGCCGCGATCTCCGCGAACGAAGCGAAGAAACTTGCGGAGCTGCTCTACAATCCGGTGCTTCAGTGCTGGAGCGCGGGCGGCGACTGTTCCGCCAACTACGCGGCGCCGGAGACTCCGGCGTTCGTGCTGGTCGTGGGATACCGCCCCGGCGTCACCGACAACGTGGGACGCACCTTTCGGGCGGCGGCTGCGGATATCCTCGGCAGGCGGCTGCGCGACGACGAATTCGTGGCAAGTTCGATCGAGTATCTGCTCTACTCTTCCACGCTGACGCGGGACGAGGCGCTGACCATCGGTCGCAAGCTGCTGGCGAACGAACTTATCCAGACGGTGCTGGTGCTCGATGCCGCCGAGGCGGAGCGTGGCATCCCGCTGAATCTGCCCCGGGTCACGGGTTCGGTCGAGGTCAAGGTGGCGCGGCGCAGTCTCGAGGTCTCGGACGCCGAGCTCGAACGCATCAGCCGCGAAGGCACTCTGGCGTTGTCGCTGCCCGAGATGAAGTCGATCCAGAATTATTTCCGTACCGCCAAGGGGCGCGAAAAGGTCGGTCTCGGCGCCGAACCGACCGACGTCGAGCTGGAGGTGCTCGCCCAGACCTGGAGCGAACACTGCAAGCACAAGATCTTCAGCGCCAAAATCGACTACACCGATGCCGAGAGCGGGGAAAAACGCGAGATCGTTTCGTGCTACAAGACCTTTATCCAGAAGAGCACCAAGGAGATCGCCGCGCAGGTCGACTGGCTGGTGTCGGTATTCAAGGACAACGCGGGCGTGGTCGACTTCAACGACAAATACTACGTCGCCTACAAGGTCGAAACTCACAACAGCCCCTCCGCGCTCGACCCCTACGGCGGCGCGATGACCGGCATCGTCGGCGTCAACCGCGACCCGATGGGTACGGGGCAGGGGGCGGAGCTGTTGACCAACGTCTGGGGCTACTGCCTCGGTTCGCCGTTCACGGATGAAAAAGATGTCCCGGAGGGATTGCTTCATCCGCGGCGGCTTCGCGACGGCGTCCACAAGGGCGTGATCGACGGCGGCAACCAGAGCGGCATCCCCTACGGCAACGGCTGGGAGTATTTCGATCCGCGTTACATCGGCAAGCCGCTGGTTTACTGCGGCACGGTCGGTCTGCTGCCGAAAAAGCTTCACGGCGCCTCCGGAGCCTTCAAGACCATCAAGCCGGGCGATCTCGCGGTGATGGGCGGCGGGCGCATCGGCAAGGACGGCATCCACGGCGCGACGTTTTCGAGCGAGGAGCTCCACAAGGACAGTCCCGTTCAGGCGGTGCAGATCGGCGACCCGATCACGCAGAAAAAGTTGAGCGACTTCATGCTGGAGGCGCGGGCGCGCGGCTTGTACCGCTTCGTGACCGACAACGGCGCGGGCGGTCTCTCCTCGAGCTTGGGCGAGATGGCGGAGGAGTGCGGCGGCTGCCGCATCGACCTCGCCAAGGCTCCGCTCAAGTACGCCGGCATGCAGCCGTGGGAGATACTGGTCTCCGAGGCGCAGGAGCGCATGAGCTTCGCCGTGCCGCCCGAGCATATCGAAGAGTTCAAGACCCTCGCCAGGGAGCGTGACGTCGAAGTCACGGTGCTCGGTGAGTTCACCGACAACGGCATCTTCCACGTCGAATACGACGGCAAGACGGTCGCGTATCTGGAGATGGAGTTCATGCACTCCGGGTTGCCGCGCATGGAACTCAAGGCCGTGTGGAAGCGTCCCGTCTTCCCCGAACCCGACCTTTCCGGGCGCAACGCCGTCGCCGACTTGGAAAAGATGCTCGGTCGGCTGAATATCTGTTCCGACGAATACAAGGCGCGCCAGTACGATCACGAGGTCAAGGGACTGAACGTGATCAAACCGTTCCTGGGCAAGTGCCGCGACCTCGCCGCCGACGCCACGGTGTCGATGGTCGAGCCGCTCGGTCGCGAGGGGCTGATCCTCACGTCGGCGATACTGCCGCGTTACAGCGACATCGACACTTATCACATGGCGGCGAGCTGCATCGATTTGGCGATCCGCCGCGCTATCGCAGTCGGCGGCAAGCTCGGCAAGATGGCGGTGCTCGACAACTTCTGCTGGCCGGATCCCGTCAAGAGCGAAAAGACTCCGGACGGCGAGTACAAGCTCGCACAGCTGGTGCGCGCGAATGAAGCGCTTTACGACTACACCAAGGCGTTTATGGTGCCGTGCATCTCCGGCAAGGACTCGATGAAGAACGACAGTACGCGCGGCGGACGCAAGATCTCGATCCCGCCGTCGCTGCTCTTCAGTTTGATCGCCCGCATGGACGACGTGGCGCTGGCGGTGACCCCGGATGCCAAACAGCCGGGCGACCTCGTCTACGTTCTCGGCGTCACCAAGCCGGAGTTGGGCGGAGGCGAATATTTCAACTTCCTCGGAGCCACCGGCAACCGGGTTCCCGAGGTCGATGCGGCGGCGGCGAAGGCGCTCTACTCCAAAGTCGCGGCGGCGACGGACGGGAAACTCGTCGCTTCGCTCATCACCCCCGCGCTCGGCGGTCTGGGGGTGGCGTTCGCCAAAAGCGCCCTCGGCGGTCGGCTCGGCATGAGGATCGACCTCGACCGGATACCGAACGACGGCTGCCGCAACGCGGTGGAGCTGTTCTTCAGTGAAAGCAACAGCCGCTTCGTCGCCACCGTGTCGCCGAAACACCGCGCTGCGTTTGAGGCGGCGCTGGCGGGGAGTGTCTTCGCCTGTGTGGGCGAAGTCACCTCCGACGGCAGACTTTCCTTCACCGGCGAGGGCGGCGGTTCCGTGGCGGTGGAAACTCTGGTCGAGAGCTACAAGAAGACCTTGGCGGGTATCTGAACATGGGCGGCGTCAGGGATTTCGATGTCGTCCGCTACGACGGCAACATGGCGAGCGGACTTACGGACGGTCGTGATGTCGTATGGCGCGATATGTCGGAACCGCCGTTCCGGTTGAGCGGTCTGCCGTTCCATCGGTCGGGGAGCGACCTGCGGCGGCTGCCCGAGCTGCCGGAAGGTGCGATCCCGGAGGCGGTGGATCGTCTGGCGTGGCACACTTCGGGGGCGACGCTCGGCTTCAAGACCGACTCGGACCGGATTTGCCTCCGGGTCAAACTGGGGTGCTCGAAGGTCATGGATCACATGACCGCGGTCGGTTCCGCCGGCTTCGATCTGTATATGGGTGCTCCGGCGCGGCGGATTTTCTGCGCGGCGACGCGTTTCCCCGCCAACGACTTGGAGTATTCGGTGATTTTGATGAAGGATATCCCCGCGGAGGGCGTTCGTGAATACCTGCTGGAATTTCCGCTTTACAGCCACGTTGAGTCACTGGAGATCGGTTTGGCCCCGGGGGCGGAGCTCGAAGCTCCGACGCCTTGGTGCAGCGAAAAAAAGGTGGTGATCTACGGCACCAGCATCACGCAGGGAGGCTGCGCCTCGCGTCCCGGCATGTGCATGGCGAGCATGCTTTCGCGGCGCTGGAACATGGAGGTTGTCAACCTCGGATTTTCCGGCAGCGGCAAGGGCGAGCCGGAGGTGGTGAAACTCGTGGCAAGCGTGCCCGATCCGGCGCTCTTCGTTTTGGATTACGTCGTCAACGCCGGAGTCAAGGGGTTCAAGGCGACGCTGCCGGGGGCGATCGACATCATCCGCCGCCGTAATCCCGAAACGCCGATTGCGTTGTTGACGCCGATGCATCTCTGCCGGGAGTTGTGGAAACCGAATCCCGCCGCGGATTTTCAGGATGTCTGTGCGTTCATGCGCGACGAGGCGGAGCGCCGCCGCGCCGCCGGAGACGCTAACGTGCACTTTGTCGACGGCACGGTGGAATCTCCGGATTGGCACGAATTCATGGTGGACGGCGTGCATCTCACGGATCTCGGGTTTTACAAGCAGACCGAGCTGGTCGCTCCGCAGTTGGAGAAGCTGTTGTGGAAATAGCGAAAATGCTCTACTGTTTCCGTGTCGAAGACATGGACGGCGACGGCGGGTTGCTGGACGAACTTTTGACCGCGCTGGAATTCGACCACAGCTCGTGGTTCGACCGCGAAAACTGCCGGGTCTGGCACACCGTGTATTCGCCGACGCCGGAGCAGCGGGACGTCGCCCGCAAACGCTTCGAAGCCGAGCTTACCGCGTGGCGGGATCTCGGCGTTGCAACCGGTTCGGTGGAGGAGTTCGACCTCAAAAGCGAGGAGTGGACCGAGGCATGGAAAAAGTTTTTCAAATCGGTGGAAATATCTCCGCGTCTGCTGGTGCGTCCCGAGTGGCTCGACGATCCGCCGAAGCCGGGGCAGAAACTGCTGGTCGTCGATCCCGGCATGAGTTTCGGTACGGGACAGCACCCGACCACGCTCTACTGTCTGCAAACCATCGACCGGCTGTCGCGGCAAAATGATGTGAAATCGCTTCTGGATGCGGGGTGCGGTTCGGGAATACTGGCGATCGCGGGAGCTCTCCTGGGGTACGCTCCGGTGGACGCCTTCGATTTCGATCCCGACGCGGTCGAATCGACGAAGGAGAATCTGGCGCGCAATCATATTTCCGCAGTCGTGCCGACCGTCGGCGACGCCAACGAATATCCCGGGCGGGCAGGGGGGTACGACCTCGTCTGCGCGAACATTCTGGGGCATCTGCTGCGTTCCTTCAAAAGCCGGATCGCTTCGTGGGTGAAGCCGGGTAAATACCTCTGCCTTGCGGGGATACTCAACAGCGAATTCGACGCGGTCGCCGCCGATTACGTTGCGCTGGGTTTCGAGGAAATCGACCGCGCAACGCTCAAGGAGTGGACGAGCGGACTTTTCCGCAAGCGCGGATGACCCGCTGCGGCGCTTTTTATCCGCCGTAGAATTGCAAAGGACGTGCAAAGGTTGTATATTATACTTATAGATTATGCCGGGGCTGCTTCGGCATGAAAAGAGTTTTTTGTGCCCCATTATCATGTTTTAAGGAGCGACCATAATGAGTATCAACTTTCTGCATGACAGCGACGCATCGCTTGACGTGCTGAACGGGCGGGTCATCGCGGTGATCGGTTTCGGCGCACAGGGTCGCGCTCAGGCGTTGTGTCTGCGCGACAGCGGTGCGAATGTGATCGTCGGCGTCCGCCCGGGCAAGTCCTTCGACGCGGCGACGCAGGAAGGTTTTCGTACTATGAGCGTCGCCGAGGCGGCGGCTGCGGCGGATCATATTCACATCCTGCTGCCCGACGAAATGCACGGTCCCGTCTATGAAAGCCAGATCAAGCCGTCGATGAAACCGGGCAAGACACTGTCGTTCTCGCACGGCTTTTCGATCGTCTTCGGCGAGATCGTCCCGCCCGAGGGGTGTGACGTGCTGATGGTCGCACCGAAGGGTCCCGGCACCGAGGTGCGCAAGCGCTTCGTAGAGGGGTTCGGCGTTCCGGGTTTGATCGCGGTCGAGCGCAACGCTTCCGGCAAGGCGAAGGAGGTCGCGCTGGCGATGGCGAAGGCGGAGGGGTTCACCCGCGCCGGAGTGCTCGAGTGCACCATGAAGCAGGAGACCTACGAGGACCTCTTCGGCGAGCAGAACGTGCTTTGCGGCGGCATGGTCGATCTCATGAAGTACGGCTTCGAGACGCTGATCGAAGCTGGTTATCCGCCGGAAATGGCGTACTTCGAGTGCGTCCACGAAGTCAAGCTGATCATGGACCTGATCTTCGATGGCGGTATCCAGAAGATGAACGCCGTAATCTCCAACACCGCGGAGTGGGGCGAATACGTCAACGGTCCGCGGATCATCACGCCGGACGTCAAGGCGCGGATGAAGGAGTCGCTCAAGGACATCGAAAGCGGCAAGTTCGCCCGCGAGTGGATCGCCGAGGCGCGCGCCGGAGCGCCGAACCTCAAGGCGAAGCGCGAAGCTCTCGGCACGCATCCGGTGGAGGTCACCGGCGCGAAGATCCGGAGCCTGTTCGAGCAGAAGTAAACACGATCGTAGGCTGTCGGGGGCACGATTCCCGCCAGCCTTTTTCATCACTGGACAAATTTAATCCCGCAGAGGTTGAAAATGCCGATTTCCAAGCTGGTATGGCGTCGCGACGATGTCCCTCAAGAACTCCACGGGCTGCTCGATACTCTCGGCGGCGAATATCCCGTTTCCGAAGGCGGGCGCGGTCTGCGTCTGCGTTTCCGCAAGGTGAAGGGCGACGGAATCCAGTCGCGGACGATCCGCTCCAAAGGCGAAGTGCTGGTCGAGTACAACGTCGTCGCGGGAGCCGCGCGCGGGGTCGGTTCCGCGTTTTCCGGCTTGACCGGCGAGGAAAAGACTCCGTTCGAGACGCTGGGCATCATGCTCGACGTGTCGCGCGGCATGGTGATGACGGTCGAGCATCTGAAGATGTGGCTGCGGCGGATCGCACTCTCGGGCTGCAATCTCGTGATGCTTTACAGCGAGGATATCTACGAGCTCGAGGACGAACCGTTCTTCGGCTACATGCGCGGCGCGTATTCCCTTGAGGAGTTGCGCGAGATCGACGATTACGCCGCTTCCCTCGGGATCGAGATGGTCGGCTGCATCCAGGTCCTCGGGCACATGGAGCAGACGATCAAATGGAAGTGCGCCTACGAAAAGGCGACCGACACCGGCCGGGTGCTCCTGGTCGACGCTCCGGAAACGCGCAAACTCATCGAAAAGATGCTCGATTTCTGGTCGCAGGCGCTCCGCAGCCGCCGTATCCACATCGGCATGGACGAGACCCACGACCTCGGGCGCGGCAAGTTTTTGGACTACCACGGGTACGAGCGCGGCTTCGACCTATTCAACCGCCACCTCGCTTTGATGGACAAGCTCTGCGCCGAGCGCGGACTTACGCCGATGATCTGGTCGGATATGTACTTCCGGCTCAGCAATCCCAAGCAGACATATTACGATTTTACGAGTCCGATCCCAGCCGATGTCAAGGCGGCGATCCCGAAGCGGATCGAGCTGGTCTACTGGGACTACTACCACGAGGATGTGGACAGTTACCGCAAGATGATCGCCCGCCACCGCAAGGATCTGGGCTTCGATCCCGTCATGGGTTCCGGCATCTGGACTTGGGCGCGGCTGTGGTACGACCACGAAAAGACCATGCGCACGGCACGTCCCTGCATCGAGGCGTGCCGCAAGGAAAAGATCCGCGAACTTTTCTTTACGATGTGGGGCGACGACGGCGGATTCTGCAACTACGACTCCAGTCTGGCGGGGATCTCCAGCTGCAGCGACCTCGCCTTCGGCGTCGATGATGCCGAATACAGCGAAACGCGTTTCGAGAGTCTCTTTTCGTCGAGTTACGAGGCGCACCTCGCGGCGGGCGACATGTACGCGTGGCTCAAGAACACCCGCGACGACGGCGAATTCGAAGTTCCGGCGCATCTGCTGCTTTGGGACGATCCGCTCATGGGCATCGCCTTTGACGACTGCAAGCGGCGCAATCCCGAATTCGACCTCGAGCTGCTGGATGTCCTCGAGGAGAGCCTCTGCGTCGTTCTGCCCCACGCCGAAGAGTGCGCGGCGGGAGATTTGGAGCACGCCGCCAATATCCTCAAGCTGCTGATAAAGAAGCTCGAACTGCGTGGTGCTCTGGAGGCGGCATACGACTCCGGCGACCGGATTGCGTTGCGCGAGCTGGCGACGGTCACGATCCCCGAGACGATCGCGGCGGCGCGGAACTTCGACGCGACCTTCCGGCGGCAGTGGCTGGATTGCGCCAAACCCTTCGGACTGGAACTTCCGCAGGGGCGCACCGCCGCGCTGATCGCCCGGCTGGAGGAGTGCGCGCGCCGGATCATGGAGTACCTCGGCGGCGCGGCGGACAACATCGCCGAGCTGGAGGGCAGAATTCCGTTGTCGGCGCCGTACGGGTTAACCAATTCGTGCCGTCTGGTCCAGAATTCCAAGTATTGATGGTCGAGCATGAAGATCCCCGATGAATTGTTGCAGGAGTCCCCGGATCAGCGGGTGGTGTTCTGTCCCGGAACGGACGATGCCGTTGCGGCGCTGACGGAGCGTCTCGTCGGTGTCGGTACGGCGGTGCTTTTTACCGGGCGCACTTCGGCGGAACGCTGCGGCGCATTGGCGGCGGTCGAAGCGGCGTCCCGGCGCGCCGGGTGCCGAATCGAGCGTTTCAGCGACATCGAGCCCGAGCCGGGCATCCCGACCGTGGAAAAGATGCGCGCGTTTCTCGCCGCGCATCCGGCGGGGGCGGTCGTCGCGGCGGGGGGCGGCAGCGTTCTCGACGCCGCCAAGGCGGCGTATCTGTCGCTGCAGACGGGCGAACCGCTGTCGGAACACTTCGGCGTGGACAAATATTCGTCCGCGCACCCCGGAACCGATTTGAAGCGCATCGTCGCCATTCCCACCACCAGCGGCACCGGCAGCGAATGTACCGCCTACTCCAACATCGTCGACCGCGCGATCGGGGTCAAAAAACTGATCGCGGAGCGGTTGATCGTGCCGGAGACGGCGATCGTCAATCCGGCGTTCGCAAGTTCCATGCCGCGCGGCGTGACGCTGGCGACGGGGTGCGACGCGCTGGCGCATCTGCTGGAGGGGCTGCTGAACGTCCGTGCCGACGCCAATCATCCGCGCGCCAACGAATGGGCGCTGACGGGCATTCGCCTCGTCCGGGAGTTTTTGCCGCGTGCGCTGGCGGCTCCGGCGGATGTCGAGGCGCGTCGCGGCATGGCGGTCGCGGCGGCGCTGGGCGGCATGGTGATCCGGTACAAATCCACCGGCTTGCCGCATCTGTGCAGTTTTTCGTGGTTCGGGCGGATCGAGCACGGCATCGCGGCGGCGCTGCTGCTGCCGGCGTCGTGGCGCTACTACCTCGCCGAACCGAGCGTGGCGGAGCGCACCATGCAGTTGCGCGGGGTATTCGGCGGCTCCGCACCGGGCGAAGTGGTGACGGGGGTCCGGAATTTCCTGACCTCGATCGGCGTTCCCGGATCGCTGGCGGCGTATCCGGAGATCACGCCGGAGCTGCTGCGCCGCACTGCCTTGAGCGGTCGGGAAAATTCCATGAAACTGGAACTGGCGCCGCGCCGGGTGCCGTTGGATGAGAGTGAGGCGATACTCGGAGCGATCCTCGACGAGGCGTACCGCGGGTGAGCCATGCGGATAAAAAACATAAGGACAGTTGACAAATGATCTATGTGATAGCCCGTGCTGAGATCGTGCCGGGAAAATTTCAGGATTATATGGCGGAGTTGGAAAAGATCGTGCCGGAGGTCCGCGCCGAGGAAGGGTGCATCGGTTACGAACCGTGTACCGATATTTCCGGCGACGGCGGCGAGCATTTCGTCACGATCATCGAGATGTGGGATTCCGAAGCGCACTGGCGCCAACATATGACGACTCCGCACATGGCGGCGTTCAAAGCGGCGGCAGGCGCATGGCGGGTCGGCAACACGGTTTACGCGGTGAGACCGGCATGAAAAGTTGGTGTCCGTTGATTTTGTCGGCGCTGGCGCTGACGGTGGCGGGATGCTCCGAGCATCGTCCGCTGCCGTCGGAGCGCCTGAATCTGGTGTCGCGATTTTTCCGAAGCGTCCGCAACGGCGAGTTCGAGGCGGCGGCGTTGCAGGGACGCAAGATCTACGAGATCGACCGCAACAACGGGTTCATGCTCCATCTGATAACCATTCACGAGAGCAACGTCTTTTTGCGCAACGCACAGAAGGAGTTGAACGCCGGAAATCTGGAAGGTGCGCTGCGCACCCTTGACGCGGGATGCCGCCGTTATCCGGAAAACCGCACTTTGAACATGTACCGGACCAGAGTGTTCCAGCTGAGGAACGCCAAAAAACTGATCCGGGACATGACCAGAGCGCAGAATTCGGCGGCGATGTCGGCGTCGCTTACGGCGGCGACCACCGGAATGGGCACCAACATGTCGCCGCGTCTTGCGGCATATTTCCGCGCGTACGAAGCCAGGATCGCCAAGGTGGCGGAGCGCGAACGGCGCGAGGAGAAAAAGGCGGAGAAGATATTGGAGGCTCATAAAAACAACAAGGTTCAGAATGTCAAAGCTCAGCCCGCGACCTCCGCGTCGTCCGCTGAACCGCTCCCCTTGTCGCCGCCGCCGCAGATAACGGTGCCTCCGGAACCGGAGGTCGTCGTGCGTACCGCCACTCCGGCAGCCGCGGAGCCGGTCAAGTGAGGGGCGTTCTGCGAACGATCCTTGCGGCGGCTGTTGCGCCGCTTTGCACTTGGGCGCTGGAGCTGACCGATCTGCCCGAGGTGCTGGTCATGGTGGACGGCGTGCCGCTGCGCCGCGAAGAACTGGCGTCCGAACTGGTCCCGCTGCTGTCGCGGATCAACGCCGCCGGCGGAGATGACGAACTCGCGGCGAGGGAACTCCGCCGGGTCGTCGACGACGCGGTCTGTCGTCGTCTGCTGGATGAAAAGCTTAAAAGTTCCGGGGTGCTGCCCTCGCGCAAGGTGGCGGAACGCTATCTCGCCGAAACGCTGAAAAATCTGTCCCCGCTGTCGCGTCTGAAACTCGAGCACGAACTGACTCCGCGTCTGGACGATCCCGAGTTTCAGCTCAAGGCGGCGGTCCATCTGTATCTGGTACAGCGTTTCACCGCGGGCGAGCTGGAGATCTCCGATGCGGAAGTCGAGCGATACTACCAGTTGAATCAACTGCGTTACCGTCTGCCCGAAAGCTGGGATCTCGGAGTCATTCGCATCGACCGATCGCGCCGTGACGCTGCCGAGATCGCCGCAACGGCGCGGGCGCGGCTGCTTCAGGGAGAAGCGTTCGAGCATGTTGCTCGCGAAGTGGATCCGGATGGCGGCGGCAATTTTTCCGCCGACCGGTTGCAGGCGCTTTTCGCGGACGCACTCAATTCGCTGTCGCCGGGGGACGTCAGCCGGGTCATAACCGCTCCGGACGCCTTTTACATACTGCTGCTGCGCGGCAAGGTCGCGGGGGGAATGATCCCGGTCGCCGATGCGGCGCCGTACATCAGACTGGAACTTTCCGCGGTCAAGGACACGCTCGCGCTGCGTAAGATACTGATGGCGGATTTCGCCGCGGCAAAGGTGGTCTATTCGCCGCTGGTGAAATCGTCGTCCGCCGCGCCGGGGAATGAAACGTCGGTGCGGCATCTGCCGGAAGTTTCTCCGGAAAAGCGCTGAAATGTATTTCCGGAACGCGGAATCTTGTCGCCAATATGTATTGAGTGCTTGAAAAAAGCCTTCGGAATGTGTATTTTATCCTGCGTATCGTCAACAGGTAAAAACAGGAGCAATTATGTGCTGCATTAACGGTCGTTTTTTCAAGATCATGTCGGTGTTGCTGTTAGCCGTCGCGATGTTCCCGGCGGTTGCCGCGGACAAAGTCAAAGTCGCCATGTACGTCGATTACGGAGCCCGCGGCGGCGGTGCCATGGGGTGGGCGAAGATCCTGTCCAACTCGCCGCAGATCGATTTGACGCTGATCGACGCCGACGAGATCCGCGCCGGAAAACTCAAGGAGTACGATGTGCTGCTGATGCCCGGCGGTTTGACCGGCGACGAATACAAGACCCTCTCGCCGGAGGGGGTCGAGGCGGTCCGCAAATATGTCGCCGAGGGCGGCAGCTACATCGGCATCTGCGCCGGGTGCGGTTTGGCGATGAACATCAAGATCGGTCTCCGCATCGTCAATTGCGGGAATTATTTGAATACCGACCGCGGTCAGGCGGTCCTGCTGGTCAGGATAACCCCGGAGGGGGCGGAAAAGCTCGCGGTCAAGCCCGGCATTTACGGCGTTCAGTACGCAGGCGGTCCCATTCCCGATTTCACCAAGGCGGAAAAGGAGTGGGACGGTCAGCACACCGTGCTCGGCAAGTACGAGAGCAGCCTCGGCAAGATCAGGTACATAAAGAAGGACGGGAAGACCAAAACCGACCGGCATCCGCTGATGTACGATTACCCGGCGATGGTTTTTGCGACTTACGGCAAGGGGAAGGTGCTGATCTCGGGACCGCATCCCGAAAAGCACGAGACGACCTATCCGATCGCGCTGGGATACATCCACGCCGTGACCGGAGTCAAATGCGAGTACGTCGCGCCGGAACTCGGTCGCCGTCCGATCCGCGTCGCGTTTTTGAGCGGGGCGATGACCGGCAAGAACGCTTTCCGCGCGCTGATCGACCTTTACAAGTCGCCGCAGTTGGACGTCTATTCCGGCGCCGAATTCGGGCGTGACGGTTCGCTGGATCACGCCGACGTGCTGGTGCTGCCGGACGGTTCTCCCAAGAATTACAAGGCGAGGGTTTCCAGAGAAAGTTCGCACTACGTCAAAAGGTTTCAGGATCGCGGCGGCATCGTGATCGCCTTCGGCGAAGGTACGAAGTATCTGCCGGTGCACAAGAACAGCCGCGTGGCGGAATCCTGGCAGGATCTGAAACCCGCCATCCTCAAGTGTTTCGAGTGAGGCGGAAATACACGGTTTATCGCACCTCCCGATTTTAGTTGGCGCAAAAGTCGCCGTCGGAGGTGCCGCTTATTGAAAAGGAAATTGTTTTATGGCATCCTACGATCTTCATCTGCACACCGAATGGAGCTATGATGCGGAAGCGCACGTCGAAGACTACTTCCGCCTGGCCCAGAAGAAAGGACTCCGGGCGCTGGCGATCACCGACCACCATCTGATGGACGGTTACGGCGACGTGCTGGCGGCGGCGGAAAAATACCCGGACGTCGGATATCTTTCCGGCGGCGAACTCACCGTTCACTGCGAACTCGGCGATTTCGACCTCGTCTGCCTGAATCTGCCGCGCCGCTCCACGCCGGAGCTGAACAAACTCTGGGACATCTACCACGAGTGGCAGCGCGCCTACGGTCACGCGCTCTCCGAAAACTTCTGCGCCCGCGGCTTCCCGCTGGACGACGCGGCGCGGCTGAAGCTGTTGCAGAGCTACCGCCCGAAGAAGGCGATCGACGTGCAGGGCAACACCCACGTCCAATATTCGGCATTGTGGCACTACTGCGTGGCGCAGGGGTTCTGTAAGGACCTCGACGGCTACACCGCGCTGAGACGGAGTTTCACCGATATGCCGAATTACCCCGAGTACGACGTGGTGATCCCGGCGGTCAAAAAGGCGGGCGGTGTGGTGATACTGGCGCACCCCGTCGGGTATTTCCTGACCGACGACCGCAAACGCATGGACTATCTGCGCGAACTCTTCTCGCTCGACGGCATCGAGTGCGCGCACGAGGCAGTCCCGGCGGAACTGGTGCGGCTCTACCGCAGTTACTGCGAAGAGCACAAACTGCTGTCGTCCGGCGGCAGCGACCTCCACAACCCGGTGGAGGAAAGATTCGCCGTTCACCTCGGCGAGGATCGCTGGCTCGACGAGATCCTCGAACGCGTCGAGATCTTCCACGGCGCCTGATAGTTTCGCCGGGGAGGTGCGGTGTCCATGAACGGCCGGGAGTCCATCGGGTCGCGTTTCGGCTTCGTGATGCTGGCGGCGGGGTGCGCGATCGGTCTCGGCAATGTCTGGCGTTTTCCCTACATCGCGGGAGCCCACGGCGGCGCGCTCTTCGTGCTGCTGTATGTGGTGTTTCTGATACTGCTCGGGCTGCCGGTGATGATGATGGAGCTGGCGGTCGGGCGCGCGGCGCAGCGGGGGTTGTACGGGGCTTTTCGCGATCTGCCGGAGCGCTCCCCGAGCCGTTGGCGTTTCGTCGGCGGATTGCTGCTCTCCGGCAATCTGGTGCTGATGATGATGTACACGACCGTCACCGGGTGGCTGCTGTCGTATTTCTGCGACTTCGTGACCGGGGCGGCGTGCGGTATGAAGACCGGCGAGGCGCTGGGGGTGCATCTGAACGGACTGCTCGCTTCGCCGGGGCGGATGAGTTTCTTCATGGTGCTCGCGTCGGCGGTCGGGTTCGCGGTCGGCGTGTGCGGACTCCGCTCCGGGGTCGAGCGGGTCACGAAGATAATGATGAGCTGCCTTTTCGTGCTGCTCGCGGGGCTGTGCGTCCACGCGCTGACGTTGCCGGGGGCGAAGGCTGGCATCGGCTTCTACCTGCTGCCGAACGTGGCGAACTTTTCGGGCGGCAATTTCTTCAACAGCGTGTCGGAGGCGATGGCGCAGGCGTTCTTCACCTTGTCGCTCGGCATCGGTTCGATGACGATCTTCGGCAGCTACATCGGCAAGAAGCATACGCTCGCTTCAGAGTCGCTGCTGATAATCGGCTGCGACACGCTGGTGGCGCTGTTGTCGGGGGTGGTGATCTTCGCCGCCTGCTTCAGCTACGGCATCAGGGTGGACAGCGGTCCCGGACTGCTGCTCGTCTCGCTCGCGGGGGTATTCAACCATCTGCCTTACGGGCGCTTCTGGGGTGCGGTGTTCTTCCTGTTTCTGAGCATCGCGGCGCTGACGACCGTGATCGCGGTCTTCGAGAATTTGGTCGCCTTCATGATCGACGAGTGGCATTTCAGCCGTCGCCGCGCCTCGGTGGCGAACTTCGTCACCGTTACGGTGCTGTCGTTCCCGTGCCTGCTGGGCTTCAACGTGTTGGCAAATGTGCATCCGTTTGGAGGAAGTTCGACGATCCTCGACTTCGAGGATTGGCTGCTGAGCGATCTCTATCTGCCGCTCGGCGCGTTCACCTTCGTGATCTTCTGCTGCTGGCGCGGCTGGACGTGGCGCAAGTTCCTCGCCGAGGTCAACGCGGGGGAGGGAATCAAGGTCCCCGAGTGGACGCGCTGGTATATGACGCTCGTCCTGCCGCTGCTGATCCTCGCGCTCGTCGCCCTCGGCGTCTACAACCGCTTCTGCAAATAACGGGGAGACCGTTTTACATGGCAGTCGATTGGAACAAATATCCGCCCCTGCCGGAGCCGCCGGAACATCTGGTTTGGCGCGACACTCCCGAACGCGAAGCGTACTGGAACGAACTACGCGAGCGTGAAAAATCCGGGTGGTTGGCGCGGCACGGATGTTTTGCGTATTTATTTCTGCTGGCGACCGGCGTCGGGATCATGTCGGTCGTATTATCGGGCATACACGCCGATTGGTTCACTAGGCTCTTGGGGATCACATTGGCGGCGGCGTTCATGGCGGTGTTGGTTTTCCACGCGGCGAGTTGGAGCGGGATACTGATCCTGAAACTGCGCCTCGCCGCCAAGTACGGTTTTTATATGTTCCGGTTGCACCGACCGAATCTCTCCCGGAAGATAGGGGAGATACTTGCCGGACGGTCCGATTTCGATGCCGCCGCGTTTCACGACTTGTGGCCCTCGGAGGAGTATGCGCAAGTTGCCGCCGAGTTGCTGGAACTCTGTAGCTGGCACACCTGCGGAAAAATGCTGTACCCAAACGACCAATTGTTGCTCTTTTTTTACGGCAAGACGGTTAGTTTGGGGCGAAACGCCATGATCCTTGACCCCGGGTTGTTGATGGATTTTTACGAGCTGATCGAAGAATATTTTTATCTGCCGCTCGACCGCTTGGACGAGATCGATTTCGATAGAGTGAGCTTCGCCGAGTTGGTCGAAATGTGTGCAGACTACAGGAGCAGGCATGACCGTAACGCATAGTACACTTGGAATACTGTCGGCGGTCGCGCTCTGCACCCTCGCCGGTTGCGGCGGTGACGCCGTTTCTCCGTTGCTATTCGCACAGTGGGACGGGGAAGAACCCTTTGCCGCCGTGGAGACCGCGTTCGACACTTCTCCCTCCGGCAAGTTCGCCGTCGAGTATGCGTGGGACGATCCCGATACTCACGGCAATTATCAGTTGACGCTTCGGTGTGTTACCGACGGGCGAACAGTGCTGCTCGGACGGGGAACAAGGGGAGCCGTGGCCAAGTGGAGAAAATCCCAGATCGGCGATTTGCTGATCGTCGAATATCAGGAAGATACGCATTTTTCCCGGTTGTTTGTACTGCAGCCGCGTTTCGATGCGGGAAAAGGCGCCTTGGATTGTCGTGTACTGTATTCCTCGCCGGAGTTTTTCCCGCCAGGACCTCCGCCTGAACATGCGTGGGTGAAGTTTCAGGACCTTTCCGAAGACGGTGTCTTGAAACTTTTGCTTACGTGGGATTATGCAACCGACGGAGCGGTCGAAAAGACCGTCGATATTCCGCTTTTTTACGGTCGTCCGGTCAAGTGATTTACGGCTTCCCGTCCGGGGAGACGATCAGCAAACGGATGTCGTCGCGGTCGCCGTAGTCGAAGATCCCGTCATCGTCCCGCCGGTTTTGCCCGACGCTCCACACGGCGACGCCGTTTCCGGTGCGCCTGATGGTGGTCCTTCCGCCTTCTTGGCTTGGCGTATAGACCTCATATTCGATTTTGCCGACGCGGTATTTCATCGGTTCGCCGGTGAAGGGATCGGGCGGAGTATCTTTCAGCTCCGCCGGGTACTTCCCCGTCCGGCGTTTTTCCAGCTCGACTGCGACCAATACGCGCAGCGCCCGGAGCCTCGCCAGACGGCGCAGATAGATCGGTATCGGATCCACATCAAGTTTCCACCATCGCGTTTCTGCCAGCAATTCCGGCACCGGCGAGTAGCTGAGGTAGCTGATCACACAGTACCGCAGCGCCGGAAAAAATACCGCCCATGCCGAAAGTCCGCTCTGCAGTCCGGACAGTTCCGGATAGTACGTCCGGTGGTTCCGGAGCCTGCGGCCGGCGTCAAAAAACCATAGCGCCCAAATATAAAGCGCATCGTTTACAAGTTCCGGCACCGCCGCTTCTTCGCGGGCAAGTCGCGCGCCGAGTTCCCGCAGCTCGGCATCGGTCAAAAGCCCGCTGCCGATGATCCGGGCGCGGCATTGATCGCGTATCTCATCTTCCATGTTCTCCCAAGCTTCGAATACAACGCAAAACCGGGCAATATACGCGTTTTCCGTCAGATAACCGACGGCGTTCTCCAGCCGCCGGAGTTCGATCCGCAAACTTTCGCCGTCGCGTTTGTCCACCGCGAAGCGGGTGCGCCATGCCAAAATTTCGATTATGAACGGCAAGCCGACCTCTCCCCGGATGAGGTCTTCGACTCGCCGATGCTCCACCTCGAACTCCCCGGAGCGGAAGCGGGGGCGGACATGCGGCAGTGCTCCTGCGTCCAGTGCCGCCGCGAGTTTCGCGGGGATAACGTAGGAGCCCACTCTTTTTTCCAATTCCCGCAACATCGGTTCCGGGAACTCTCCCCACGGTCCGCAGTCCCTGGCTGCCCATGAAGTATTGATGAAAAACAGTGAATAACGGTCTTCCGTACGCTGTATTTCCGGGTCCAGCCAGAAGTCGTTGTCGATTTTCCGCCCCGCTTCGTACCACTTTCGGAAACAGGCGATATCCAATGTCCGCCCGAAACGTTTTTCCAGCGTTTCGCGCGTATGGCGGTATTTGACTTCGCCGCGGATCCCCAGCGCCAATGCCGCCGCGTACCCGACCCCGAGCAGGATCAGCACCGCCCACACCCGCCGCGAAAAACATCTTCCGAAGCTGATTTGCGCCGCTTTCGCGAAGGTGATTCCGGAGGCGAGCCACGCCCCGATCAGCGCCGCGATGCCGAGCAGGAGTCCGGCATTGTAGCCGATCGCATTAAGAATACGGAACGCGACCATCCACGGTGCGGGGATGGCGGCGATTTCCCCCAGCGGTCGCCCGCGGTAATCGACAGTCTCCCAAGTCAAGGCGTTCTTGAAATCGACGGTTGTCCAGAGGGCGACCGTGCCCAGCGCTGCGAATGTTATCGTCCACAACACCGCCGAAGTCAGCGCGGCTTTGCGGGAGCGAGGCGGCGTCCCGGCGATCATCAGCCACGCGAACGGTGCGGGCAGCCCCCACCATATCGGCCATAGCCACAGAGAGTATCTATCCCCCGCGACAAGCATGACGGGCGGGACGGCGGCGAAGAGCACGGCGATCACCGCCGCCGCGAATTTGAAGACGCGGCGGTTACCCTCGGAAGAGGCGACGAAGCGCACCGCCACGATCTCGCCGAATGCCGTCGGCAAAAGCGGGAGTAAAAACAGCAAAAGCGACAGGGGGCTCAACCGATCTTCCAATAGAATCATGAACATCAGCGTCCACGAAAGATACCACCCCGCGATCGCCAGCGTGAGATAGAAGAACGCGCTTTCCGCGGTGACGGCGGGCAAACGAAGCTTTTTCATCGGCATGGTCCCCCATGTGTTGATTGCGGTGTCCGACAATTACTATAGCATGCGGCGCCGGAGTTTGCAAATACCGGTCGGTAAAAAGAAAAAACGGGTGAGCCGGATTATTTCAACAGCCGGATGTCGCTTCGAGCGCTGCCGAAACGAATCTTCAGAATGCTTCCAGCTCGTCGAGGAGTTTCAGGTCGTCGGCGACCTGGCGCCCGCGGGTGGTGAGATAGCCGCCCGTCATCAGCGCGCTGGGTCCTGCGAGCATCAGCAGCCCCTGAAAATCCTTCATGGTCGTCTCGCGCCCGGCGCAGAACTTGATCATCCGGCGCGGATTTATCAGCCGGAAGAGCGCGAAGGCTTTGGCAGTGTCGGCGGGGGTGATCGGCGGTACGTTTTCGACCGGCGTGCCGGGAATCGGCAGCAGTACGTTCAACGTGATGCCCTCGACATCGAGGTCGTTGACCGCGAAGGCGAGCGCCACCCGGTCCTCCCAGGTTTCGCCCAGACCGAGGATGCCGCCGGTGCAGTTGGTGACGCCGAACTCCTGCAGATAGCGGATCGTGTTGAGCTTGTCGTCGATGGAGTGGGTATCGGCGATCAATTCCGCGTAGCGGGCGGGGTTGGTCTGCAAATTCATGTTATAGCGCCACACGCCGTGGTCGGCGAGGGCTTTGGCGCACTCGCGCGTAAGGATGCCGAGCGACATGCAGAGTTTCAGCTCCGGCAGCTCCCGGCGCAATAGGTCGATGGTGGCGAGTATCTGCCGGAACTCCGCGTCAAGTTTCGTGTAGCCGCAGCCGCTCGTGACGTAGCCGAAGGTCGACACGCCGCGGGCGACCACTTCGCGCGCCGCCGCCAGCACCTGCTCCGGGGCGAGCAGAGGGTAGGTCTCGATCCCGGTATGGTAGTACGCGCTCTGGGCGCAGAAGCGGCAGTTCTGGTCGCACCGTCCGGATTTGGCGTTGACGATCGAACACGCTCCGAAGCGCGGGGCAAAACGGGCGCGCACCTTGTTGGCGAGCGAAATGAGATCCAGAAGGTCGGCGCCGTGGATGTTTTCCGCGATCCGGATCGCTTCGAGGCGGGTCAGTTCGCCGCCGTCCAGAACTTTGTACGCATTGACGATGTCGGGATGTATATGCATGATGAATAATCCGCTGTGAACTCGGAGTGGGGTGAAACGATTTTTTTACGTTGGGAATGCCGCTGTCACTTTTTGGCTTCGGCGAGCCTTCGGTGCAGCGTGCGGCGGCTGATGCCCAGCTCCTGCGCGGCGCGGGTTATGTTGCCGTTGCAGTGGGCGAGTGCCTTGGCGATCAGTTCTTTTTCGCTGGATTCGAGGGTGCCGGCGCCGGTGTCCTTGTCCGGCGTTCCTGCGGCGGTTGCCGGGACCTCGTTGAACTGCGGCGGCAGGTCGTCGGTCGTCAGCGTATCGCCGGATGAGAGCACCACCATGCTTTCCAAGCAGTTGCGCAGCTCCCGGATGTTGCCGGGCCACGGATGCGCTTCGAGTGTCTTCATCAGTTCCGGGGCGATCTTGAGTTCGCCGCGCTGGTTTTCGCGGGCGAATTCGCGCACGAATTTTTCTGCGAGCAGCGGGATTTCCATCGGTCGCTCGCGCAGCGGCGGCAGCTCCAGCGTCACGACCGCGAGCCGGTAGTATAGGTCTTCGCGGAAGGTCCGGTCGGCGACCATCTGCTTGAGGTCGCGGTTGGTCGCGGCGATCACTCGCACGTCGACGGTCAGCGTTTCGGTGCCGCCGACGCGCTCGAAGGAGCGGCTTTCCAGCACGCGGAGCAGTTTGATCTGCGTCTCCGGCGTGATCTCTCCGATCTCGTCCAGAAAGAGCGTGCCGCCGTCCGCCAGCTCGAAGCGACCGCGCCGCTGCTGGGTGGCGCCGGTGTAGGCGTCCTTTTCATGCCCGAAAAGTTCGCTTTCGAGCAGGGTCGGCGTCAGCGCCGCGCAGTGCACCGGCACGAACAAACCGGTGCGACCGCTGCGGTCGTGGATGAAGCGGGCAACTACCTCCTTGCCGGAGCCGCTTTCGCCGGTCAGCAGCACGGTCGTGCGGCTGGGGGCGGCTTTGGCGGCGGTGGCGAGGACCTTGCTCATCGGGTCGCGCGGGTCGTCGGGGAACAGCGGACCGTTGTCCGCAATTTTCGCAGTTTTCGCCGGGTGCGCATTTTGGGTCCCGGCGGGAGTTTGCGGCTGCTTGGCGGCGAGGGCGGCTTCGATCTTCTTTTCCAGCACGTCGAGCTTGATCGGTTTGGCGAGGAAGTCGAAGGCGCCGTGTTTGACCGCCTGCACCGCCTCGCTGATGGAGCCGAAGGCGGTGAGCAGAATGCACACCGGCTGGTTCGCTTTGCTGCGCGCCGCGCCGAGCACGCTCATGCCGTCGGCTTCGGGCATCCGCAAATCGGTCAGCACCAAGTCGAAGTCCTGCTTTTTCAAAAGCTCGATCGCTTCGCCGCCATCCGCGGCGGCGGAGACGTCGTAACGGCGCTTCAGATAATTGCTCAACGCCTCGCGGGTGTTGTATTCGTCGTCGGCGATCAGGATCTTGCGGCGTTCCGGCATGGTTTCACATCGCCTCCGGCGCGGCTATGGTCAAGGTCCCGAGCGCGTCGGCGATGACGGTGCGCACCGCCGCCGCCAGCGTCAGGCGCGCCTGCGCCACGCTTTTGTCTTCGCATGCGAGGATCGGGCAGTCGCGGTAGAACCGGTTGAAGGACTTCGCCAGTTCCAGAAGATAATCGGCGATCCCGGAGCAGTCGCGCCGCGCCGCGGCGTTGCGGAGCACTTCCGGGTAGAAGTAGAGCTTGACCGCCAGATCTTTTTCCTGCGGGGAGTTCAGCAGCTGCCACTCGCAGTCGCCCGCACTGGGGAGCAGTCCGCGCTCGGCGGCTTTGCGCGCGATGGAGCTGATGCGCGCCGCCACATACTGAACATAGGGACCGGTGTCGCCCTCGAAGCGCAGCGACGCCGCCGGGTCGAAGATCATCGTCGTGCGCGGGTTGAACTTGAGCAGCATGAATTTGAGCGCGCCGAGACCGATCGCTTCGCCGCGTTTGTTCAGTTCCTCCTCGCTCAAGTCGGCGCCGCCGCGCTCTTTGCAAGCCGCCTTGGCAAGTTCGGTCATCTCGTCGAAGAGGTCGTCGGCGTCCACCACGGTGCCTTCGCGGCTCTTCATCCGTCCGTTCGGCAGGTTTACCATGCCGTAGGAAAGGTGATGGAGGTCGGACGCCCATTCGTAGCCTAGGCGCCGAAGTATCTCGAAAAGCATCTGAAAGTGCAGATTCTGCTCGTCGCCGACGACCCAGATCATCGTATCCGGCGAATAATCGTCGTGCTTGCGCACCGTTGTTCCCATATCCTGCGTGATGTAGACGCTGGTTCCGTCGGAGCGGAGCACGACCTTTTTGCCCATTTTGCCGAGGTCGCAGATCACCGCGCCGTCGTCGCGCTTGGCGAAGACCCCTTTTTCCAGCCCGGAAGAGACGATGTCCTTGCCGAGCAGATAGGTTTCGCTCTCCAAATAGGTGTGGTCGAAATGGATGCCCATACGCTTATAGGTTTCGTCGAATCCGGCGAAGACCCACGAGTTCATGCACTGCCACAACTCGCGTACCTCGGGTTTTCCCGCCTCCCAGTCGCGGAGCATCTGCTGGGCGGCGCGCCCGATCTCGGTCTCGAGGAAGAGTTCGTCGCCGGATTTGTCCGCCCACTCGGGGTGCTGTTCGCGCACCGCCTTGACTTCTTCGGCGAACGCCGCACTGAAGCGCACATAATATTTGCCGACCAGATGATCGCCTTTCATGCCGCTCGACTCGGGCGTTTCGCCGTTGCCGAAGCGCTGGTAGGCGAGCATCGACTTGCAGATGTGGATGCCCCGGTCGTTGACGAGGTTGATCTCGACGACCTCGTGACCGACCCGCTTCAAAAGGGAGGCAAGCGACATGCCGAGGGTGTTGTTGCGAACGTGACCGAGGTGCTGGGGCTTGTTGGTGTTGGGGGCGGAAAACTCGATGAGGATCTTTTTGCGTTCCGCCTCCGGGAGCAGCGCTTGGGCGAGCAGCGCTTCCGGTTCCGCGGCGGTGACGCGCAGCAGCGCTTCCGGCTTGACTGTGACGTTGACGAACGCCTTGACCGCTGCTGCCGACTCCACCTCGGCGTGGGAGGCGAGAAACTCCGCCGCCTTGGCGGCTGCCGCCATCGGATTGCCGACACACCCCGCGAGCTTGAAGAAGTTGATCGTAAAATCGCCTTCCTGACCGGCGGGGCAGGGGGCGGCGTCGATCGCCGTTCCCGGCGCGAAGCGCGGAAACTCTGCGGCGAGATAGTTTTGCAGATCGCTGATGAATTTCATGATGCTACCAGTATTTTTCTTGATATCACAGCGTGGTCTTGACCACGGTGCTTTCGCCCGCCATCTGCGGTTCGATCGCATAGTCGCCGAAACAGGCGGGCAACAGAGCGCTCTCGCCCGCTTCCAAAAGCGCGTCGGTACCGTTTTTGCCGACGACGCGCACCGGAGCGTCGATCGCGCTTAGAATGTGAAAACTCGCGTCGTTCGAGGTGCAGTCGCTCCAAGTGGCGGTCAACCGCAGATCGGAGACGTGGAAGTACGGACACACGGTGATGACTTCGAATTTGCGGTTGTGGTGCGTCTGATTGACCGCTCCTGCGATGCGCGGCGACACCCGGTTGGTGAAGTCGATGGCGCTCATGCCCTGTTCGACGTGCAGTTCGCGGGAGCGACCGTTGCTGTCGACCCGTCCCCAGTCGCTCAGACGATAAGTCGTGTCGCTGTTCTGCTGGATCTCCAGCAGCAGATTGCCCGCGCCGATCGCGTGGACCGTTCCGGCGGGGATGAAATAGGCGTCGCGCGGCAGCGAATCGTAGACCTGAAGCTGGGATTCCAGCGCCGCAGGATCCGCGGAGCCGAGCAGTGCCGAAAGCTGCAGCCGCGTCGCCCGCGGCTTCAATCCGGCGAATATCCGCGCCTCCCGTCGGGCGGAGATGATATACCACATCTCGGTCTTGGGTTCCGCGCCGCGTCCGATGCGCGCGCACGCTCCGGCGTCGGGGTGGACCTGCAAACTCAGCCGGTCCCCGGCGTCGATCAGCTTGACCAGCAGCGGAAAACGCGAAAGGTCGCGGCATCGGCGCCCCAGCAGGGCGGTCCGGTAGTGTTTCACCAATTCATTGACGGTGCATCCGGCGAGGGGACCGGCGGCGACGACGCTGTTTACGTCATCCCGGTCGGACAGCTCCCACGACTCGCCGATCGGAGCGCCGGAGTCGGGAATATCGCGGTGCAGAACGCTCCGCAGCTGGTCGCCGCCCCATACCCGAGTCTGGCAGACCGGCGTGAACTTCAGCGGATAAAGCTCCGCTTCGGGCAGAAATTTCCGGTTCATTTCCACTCCTCGTCGGCTGAGTGCAGATACTTGCGGCAGGCAAGTTCGAGTTCTCCGGCGACGCGCACCGGACGCCGGTCGGCGTTCACGCATCCCAGCGTGACTTCACCGCTCACCAGCACCTTGTCGTCGCGCAGCACCTGCGTGCCGATGGTCAGCCGGACGCGCCCCAAATCCAGCACGGTCGAGCGCAGGGTTAGCAAATCGTCGTAACGCGCGGGCGCGAAGTAGCGGCATTTCGCCTCCGTTACCGGCAGAAACACCCCGAGTTCCTCAAGGCGCGAATAGGGAAACCCCACGGAACGGAGCATTTCGGTGCGACCGCGTTCGAAGAAGACAAAGTAATTGGCGTAGTAGACGACCCCCATCTGATCGGTGTCGCCGTAACAGACCCGGTAATCGCAATCGAAAAACATATTCAGCACCCTCCGTGTAGATCCGGCACTCCGGCTTGGCGGCAGGAGCGGACCAAGAGTTCGACGACCTCTTCGATACCGAGACCGGTGGTATCCACCATCACCGCGTCCTCGGCGGGACGCAGCGGAGCGGTCTCGCGTTTGGAGTCCTGCTCGTCGCGCCGCCGGATTTCCGCCATTACGGAGTCGAGGTCGGCGCCGTCGGCGATCTCCCCCTGTTGCGCAAGACGGCGTTTCGCCCGCTCTTCAAGCGAGGCGGTGACGAAGAATTTGATTTGTGCGTCTGGAAAGATCACGGTGCCGATGTCGCGTCCTTCCATGACGATCCACTGCGCTTTTGCGGCGTTGCGCTGCACCGGCAGCAGGAAATCCCGCACGGCGGGTTGTTTGGAGATCAGACTGGCGTTGGCGGCGCACTCCGCCGAGCGCAGCGCGGCACCGGGATCGCGGTCGTTCAAAAAGAGCGTTTCACCGCGAAATTCCAGCTTCTGCGCTTCAAGGAAATTTGCGGGCAGTTCGTTGTGCGGATCCATGCCGGAACTCGCGGCGGCGAGCGCCAGCGCCCGGTAGAGACTGCCCGTGTTGATGTAGGAAATGCCCAAGCGCGCGGCGAGCAATTTCGCCGCGGTGCTTTTGCCGGCTCCCGCCGGTCCGTCGATGGCGACTACGGTACTCATGACAATTCACACCGTGTTCCGGCAAAAGAGCAGGACCGCCGCCGGTGTCAGTTACCGGAACGGCTGCGCAGTCTGCCGCTCTTCAAAAATCCCTCGTAATGGCGCATCGTCAGATGCGATTCCAGCTGACTCATCGTTTCCAGCACCACGCCGACCATGATGAGCAAACTGGTGCCGCCGAAGAACTGGGCGACCATGAAGGGAATGCGGAAACTGTTGTAGAGGAACATCGGGAACAACGCCAGCACCAGCAGGAATATCGCGCCGCCGGCGGTCACCCGCGTCATCGCCGAATCCAGAAAGTCGGCGGTGGGCTGTCCCGGACTGATACCGGGGATGTAAGCGCCTTCCTTCTTGAGGTTGTCGGCGATCTGCAGCGGGTTGAACTGGTTTGCCACCCAGAAGAAGCTGAAGACCAGAATCAGAATTCCGTAGGAAATGATGTACCCCGCTCCATCCTGACGGAAAGCCGTCGCCAAAGTGATCCAGATCCGGTGGGATCCGGGACGGTTGGCGAGCGCCATAAAGAGGTACTCGGGCAACATCAGGATCGCGCCCGCGAAGATGATCGGCATCACGTTGGCGAAGTTGACCTTGAGCGGCATGTAGGTAGACCCGCCCATCATCTGCTTGCCGACGGTCTTGCGGACCATCTGGATCGGCACTCTCCGGTACCCCTGCGACAGCATGATCGTGGCGGCGGTGACGATGCAGAATACCAGCAGCAGCAGCAGGAGATGCACCGGACGGAAAGTCGTGCCGCCCGGAGTCGTGCCCTTGATCGCCATATCCACCAGTTCGAATATCGCCTGCGGCAGACGCGAGACGATGTTGATGGTGATGATAAGCGATACACCGTTGCCGATGCCCCGCTCGGTGATCTGCTCGCCGAGCCAAGTGAACACCATGGTAGTACAGGTGATGACGAGGATCGTCACCGGCACGAAGACCCGGACGCTGCCGACATACAGCGGCGCCTGCGGAGTGCCGAGTCCGATCTTGTCCGGATTGACCATGGCGAGCGCTACCATCGCCCCCTGGACCAGACAGACCACGATGGTGAGGTAGCGCGTGTACTGCGAAATTTTCTGACGCCCGGATTCCCCCTCTCGCTGCATTTTTTCGAGCTGGGGGATCACCGGGACCAGAAGCTGCAATATGATCGAAGCGGTGATATAAGGCATGATGCCGAGGGCGCCCAGCGCGAAGTGCGCCAATGCGCCGCCGGAGAAGAGGTCTATCATTGTCATCAGGCCGCCGGAAGCACTGTTTTTCGAGAGGTCGCTGATGAATACGTCCAATGCCTTCATGTCCACACCGGGGCAGGGGATGGCACTGGCGACCCGCACGATGACGATAATCAGCGCCGTAAAGAGTAGCCGATTACGCAGTTCCTTGACCTTCAGTGTATTGTAAAACGCTCTCCACATGCCTTATGGTTCTCCGTCTTATCGGCGTCAGCCGATGATTTCGACCTTTCCGCCTGCTGCCTGGATCTTGGCGGCGGCGGCGGCGGAGAACTTCTCCGCCTTGACCGTCAGCGCTTTGGTCAACTCGCCGTTGGCCAAAACCTTGACGATCGTTTCGCCCTTGCCGAGCAACTTCTTGGCGTGCAGCGACTCGATGTCGACGACATCACCGGGGTTGAAGTTGTCCTCGAGCACGTTCAGGTTCACGAGCGCATAGACGATGCGGTCGGGATTCTTGAAGCCGCGCTTGGGCAGACGACGGAAGAGCGGAATCTGACCGCCCTCGAAGAAGGGCCGACTGACGGACCCGGTACGGGACTGCTGACCCTTTTCACCGCGTCCCGCGGTCTTGCCGTAACCGGAGCTGTCGCCGCGACCGATGCGCTTGCGGCGCTTGCGGGACCCTTCGGTGGGTTTCAATTCATGCAATTTCATAGTATTGTCACCCTGATAGTTAATTGGCTTCCTGAGCCTTCACCGGCACGCTGAGGCCGCGCTTGGCATAGGCCTTTTCGCGGGTGGAGAGGCTGGTGATCGCCTTGAACGTAGCCTTCGCCACATTGGCGGCATTGGCGGCTCCCAGCGACTTGGCGAGCACGTCCTTGATGCCTGCCAGTTCGAGGATCGCGCGCACCGCGCCGCCGGCGATCAGACCGGTACCTGCCGACGCCGGACGCAGCAGCACCCGGGCACCGCCGAATTTGACTTCGATCTCGTGCGGGAGGGTCTGACCGTTCATCGGAACGTTGACCAGACTGCGCTTCGCCGCTTCGCCGCCCTTGCGGATGGCGTCGGAGATTTCGTTGGCTTTGCCGTAGCCGCAGCCGACCCGACCGTTGCGGTCGCCGACCACCACCAGCGCGCCGAAGCTGAAGTTCTTGCCGCCCTTCACGACTTTGGCGCTGCGGTTGATCGCGATCACATTTTCATCGAATTCGCTCACGGGAGCGGACTCATTGAGATTTTCACGTCTTGCCATGTTTCCGCTTCCTTTCAGAATTTGAGGCCCTTTTCACGGGCGGCGTCGGCGATCGCCTTGATCCGACCGTGATATTTGTACCCGGAGCGGTCGAAGACCACTTCCTGCACCTTGGCGGCGAGCGCCGCGTCGGCGGCAAGCTGCCCCAACAACGTCGCACCAGCCATGTTCGGCTTGGCGTTTTCCGCCTTGAAAGCGGGCGACAGCGTCGACGCCGAAGCCAACGTCTTGCCGTTCACGTCATCGATGAACTGGCAGTAGATGTTGTTGGCGGTGATGCTGACGCAGAATCTCGGACGCTCCGGCGTGCCGGAAACGCGCTTGCGGATCCGGGTATGCCGGTGCATACGCTGGATTTTTTTATCTTTAACAGCCATTTTTATACTCCTTCACGCCGCCGGATCAACCAACGGACTTGCCCTCTTTGAGGACGATGCGTTCATCGACGTAACGGATACCTTTGCCCTTGTAGGGTTCGGGCGGACGGAACCGGCGGATCTGTGCCGCGGTTTCACCGACCAACTGCTTGTCGCATCCTTCGACGATCATCTTGTTGCTGTCCTGAATGACGGTCAGCTTGATCCCCGCGGGGACCTGGTAGACGATCGGGTGGGAATAGCCGAGGTTCAGCGTGAGCTTGGTCCCGGCGAGCGTCGCCTTGTAGCCGACGCCGACGATTGCCAGCTCCTTTTTGAACCCTTCGGAAACGCCGACGATCATGTTGTGGATCAGGCTGCGCGCCAGACCGTGCATCGCTCCGGCTTCACGGGCTTCGTCGATCTGGGTCACGATCACCTGATTGTCCTTGACCTCGACCGCGACGTGCGGGGGGATCGCGATGGAGAGCTTGCCGCCCTTGCCTTCGACCGCCACCGTTTCGCCGGAGACCGAGACCTTGACTCCCGAAGGAATCTCAACCGGTTTTTTGCCTATGCGAGACATATTTCAGATTTCCTTAAGCTTTACCAGACGTAGCAGAGAACTTCGCCGCCGACGTTTTCCTTCGCCGCCTGACGACCGCTGATCACGCCCTTGGGGGTACTCAGGACCACGATGCCCAGTCCGTTGCGCACCCGGGGAATATCCCGGCTGGAACAATGGACGCGGCAGGAGGGTTTGCTGATCCGCTCCAAACCTTCGATGACCGGCTTGTTCTCCACATACTTGAGCGTGAGCACGAGCTGGCGCTTGGCGCCTTCACCGCTCACGGACACTTCCGAGACGAAACCCTCGGCCTTCAGCACTTCGGCGATAGCCTGCTTCTCCTTCGAGAGGGGAATGGCGACGCTCTCCAGCCCCGCCATTCCGGCGTTGCGAATGCGCGTCAGCATATCGGCGATAGGATCTTGCATACTCATAATATCGCTCCTCCCGACCTTACCAGCTCGCCTTGGTCACGCCCGGAATCTGACCCTTGGAGGCCAGCTCGCGGAAGCAGATGCGGCAGAGTTGAAATTTACCGATGTAAGCCCGCGGACGCCCGCACGCTTTGCAACGGGTGTAGTTCCGGACCGGAAACTTGTTCGGGCGGTTCGCCTTGACAATAAGACTCAGTTTTGCCATTTTTACACCCTTGTTATTCCTCGAACGGGACTTCCATCATCTTCAGCAGCTCCCGGGCACCGTTGTCATCCTTGGCAGTGGTGACCATGGTGATGTTGATGCCGAGGGGGTACTTCAGCTTGTCGGTATCGATTTCGGTGAAGACGGAGACATCCGGAATACCCAGATTGTAGTTTCCGACCCCATCGAACCCGGTTTTCGGAACGCCGCGGAAGTCGCGCACGCGCGGCATCGCGTTGTGGACGAAGCGGTCGAGGAATTCGTACATCCGGCTGCCGCGGAGCGTGACCATCACGCCGACGGGCATGCCGACGCGCAACTTGAAGTTGGACACGTTCTTGCGCGCCTTGGTGATGACGGGCTCCTGACCGGTCAAGGCGCCGATGTGCTTCTTCGCCTCGGTGAAGGCGTCGCGCTCCTTGTCGGAGCCGATGCCGGTCGAGATGACGATCTTCTGCAGCTTGGGTATCTGCATCACATTTTTGATGCCGAGTTTTTCCGCGAGAGCCTTGCGGACTTCCTCGTCATATTTTTTCTTCATATCAGGCATGATGGCTTACTCCGACTTGGCTTCGGCGGCAACTTTTTTCACGTTGGAAACGTGAACGGAAACCGCACGTTCGATCATACCGCCGTTGGGATTGGCTTTGCTCTTCTTGACGGTGCGCTTGCCGAGATTGGCGTCGCCCTTGTCAAGCTTGAGCACCACGCGGTCGTTTTTGCTCAAAACGGCGACGACGGTCGCGTTTTCGCCCCGGAAGTTGCCGGAGTTGACGATGACCTTGTCGTCTTTCTTCACATGATACTTCTTCATATTACAGCACCTCCGGCGCGAGCGAAACGATCTTCATGAAGTTCTTTTCGCGCAACTCGCGCGCCACCGGTCCGAAGATACGGGTGCCGATGGGGTTGTTGTCCTTGTCGATCAACACGGCGGCGTTCTCGTCGAACTTGAGATACGAGCCGTCGGGACGACGGATCTTGGACACGGTACGCACCACCACCGCGCGAACCCGCTGACCGTCCTTGACGGAACCGTCCGGAATCGCCTCGTGGACCGCGCAGCTGATGATGTCGCCGACGCGGGCAACCCGTCTGCGCTGACCGAGAATAGTGATGGTAAGCAACGATTTGGCGCCGGAATTGTCGGCGACCTCCAGAACACTCTGCATTTGAATCATGGCAAATTCTCCCGGAGGTTATTCCTGTTCCTGGACCGCGCGGCTGACGATCTCCATGAGGCGCCAGCGCTTGTTGCGGCTGAGGGGACGGGTTTCCGCGATACGGACGGTGTCGCCCTTCTTCGCTTCGTTATTCTCGTCGTGGGCGGTAAATTTCTTGCTGACCTTGACGATCTTGCGATACAACGGATGCGCCGTGCGGCGTTCGACTTTGACCACGATGGTCTTATCCTGAACATCGCTCACAACGACGCCGACCCGCTCTTTGCGGTTGCCGCGGGTGGCTTGAACGACTTCACTCATCACTTCACCTCGGCTTTCGCCCGGGCCGTGCTTTCGCAAAGGCAGCGCGCGATGTCGCGGCGCACTTCACGCACCTTGGCGGTCTTTTCAAGCTGACCGGTACGGGACTGTATCTTGAGATTCAATTTTTCCCGACGCAATTCCGTCACCTTGGCGGCGAGTTCCGCGTCGTTCATTTCACGGATTTCTTTGGCTTTCATGGCTGCTTTCCTCGTTTAGACCTCGCGCGACAGGAATTTACAGCGCACGCAAAGTTTGTTGGCGGCACGGCTCATCGCCTCCTTGGCGACAGCTTCGCTGCAACCGGAGATTTCGAAGAGCACGCGACCCGGCAGCACCGGAGCGACCCAGCCTTCGACCGCGCCTTTTCCCTTGCCCATACGGACTTCCAACGGCTTCTTGGTGAAGGAGCGGAAGGGGAACATGCGGATCCAAACTTTGCCGCGGCGTTTGAGGTGGCGGGTAATAGCCACACGGGCGGCTTCGATCTGATTGTTGGTGATGTACCCTCTGGTGAGCGTCTGAAGCGCG
>Ga0310786_10000146_pt1 | contig 116382 bp, 189 predicted proteins | sample AusTroGonzalo_MG_FD_203881 | JGI IMG/M metagenome (GOLD analysis project Ga0310786, IMG submission 203881) | Bovine rumen microbial communities from tropical cattle in Woodstock, Queensland, Australia - Gonzalo_03 (v2) (version 2) | ecosystem: Host-associated > Mammals > Digestive system >...
GGCAATTTTTTATGCGCGGCAATAAATTTGAATTCGAAATTTTGACATGTCCTGTCAATGCAAAAGTTTGCTTTTTCGTATTTTGGCAAATTCTGGACAATAGCTGTCGTGGCAACAGTATCACCAGCTAGATCAGGCGGCGAGGCATGGCCCCAGGGCCGTCTTCTAGGTACTGAAGGCCCCCTATACTAGCGACATAAACTCCGTCACTTAATCATCTTCGTGCATAGTCGTCGCCAACACTTTTCAGCAACTGCAAAACACCAGCTCAGACAGCATGTGTCACATGTCCGAGAGTTACGTATCGCCATCGCTCCGCATTCGCGGGAAAGTCAAGGCTTGACATATGAAAGGTTTATGCCTTGACCGATGCGATAGCCGTGTGCTATGGTCGAAGGCACGAACACACGTTCTCAGGCGCTGCTGCGGAGTGACGGGCGCCCGATGTCGGGGCATGTGCAGCCCCAGTTGGGAGACACCGCAGCGATGGCGCAGGAGTGGGCCAAGCATTTCTACCACAGCCCGGCGTGGCTGAAGAACAGGTCGGGATACCTGCGCTCGACGCTGGACACCTCGGGCAACGTGCTCGTGGCCGTGACCAAGGACGGTCGGACTTACTACGCCCGCAGGGATGACCGATCGCAGACTCCCGTGCCCGACTCCATGGTCGTGCCTCCCGGCATATGCGAGCGGTGCTTCCAGATGGGGGAGTTCACGCCTGCGACGCTCGTGCACCACAAGACCCACCTTACCCCCGAGAACGTGGACGACCCTCACGTGACCCTCTCGTACGACAACTTCCAGCGCCTATGCCAGGACTGCCATGCGGCGGTCCACTCCGGACAGTCGGCCCCGCGCGTCACATTCGACGAGCGGGGCTATGTCATGCCCAGTGAGACCGACACCGAGCGCAGCTACAAGGAGCTGGTCATGCGGCTCACGGAGACCGTCGACGAGCAAAGGAACATCCATAGGAGACGATAGGAGACCACACATGGGAGAGACATGCCTCAACTGCAGGCACTTCGACCCGGACGACACGGGGCTTCCCGTGTGCGTCCTGCACCGCAGGTTCATGCACGGCGAGTGGACGTGCGGCGACTTCGAGCGGCCTCGAGGGGGTGACGGCAAGTGAGCCTTTGCGACTGGTGCGAGCACCACGTGTACGACGAGGACGAGGACGAGGAGTACTGCGAGTACGAGTGCGACCCCGACGACTGCGACCTCTACGAGGAGGCCGAATGAGCCTCTACTTCTACGCCAGGCCCACGGCGAGGATGGAGAACCGCTTCGAGGACGAGGTGGCGATAACGTGGGCGGACTCAAAGCGCGACGCCCTCGAGAGGTTCAGCGAGTACTTCGACCATGCCGACGTCAGATACGTGCACCACGTGAGGTTCGATCACTCCGAGGTGTGCGTCCTCACCGACTTCTAGGGAGGGGAGAACATGCCTGCGAAGAGGATACCCAAGCCGAGGCAGGAGGACATAGACAGCGCCGTGCAGGGCCTGCTCGAGGTGATAGACATCGACTCCCTCTCGGACGTCGACAGGTTCTTCGCGCTCGACCTGCTCGGTGACTACGGGAAGTGGTGCGCCATATCTGAGGCGGCATGGACGTCGATATCGACGGAGGGCACGCTCTCGCGCACCACCACGGGAGGCAAGGGCAACAACCACTACAAGCTCACCAAGAGCGAGTCCATCAACGTGTTCAAGGACGCGAGGGCCGCGAAGTCAGACCTCGCGGTCAAGATCTCGAGGTTCGTGAAGCAGGGCGCGGCGGCGTCCGACGAGGGGGAGATGGATGCCTTCGACGCCTTCAACGCCTAACAGCCCTCCGTACATAGTCGACGGCAAGACTGATGCCGAGAGGTACCTCGAGGGGTGCCTCGACGGCTCCGTAGTCGCATGCAAGAAGATTAAGCGCCTTGCGGAGATAATGCTGCCACGGTTCCACGAGGAGTACCACGGCTTCCACTTCTCGGTCGAGGCCGCACTCAGGCCGGTTCGCTTCATCGAGACGATATGCCGGATCCCGTCGGCCGAGAACATGGGCATGCCGTTCATCCTCGAGCCGTACGAGCGGATGATCGTCGAGCTGGCGTTCGGCTTCGTCGACGAGGACGGGCACCGTCAGTTCAGGGAAGTGCTGGTTGAGATTAGTCGCAAGAACGGCAAGGCTCTGAGCCTTGACACCGAGATACCGACACCAAATGGTTGGCGCACAATGGGCGACCTACATGTCGGCGACGTCGTGTTCGGTCAAGACGGCAAACCGTCAAACATTGTTGCTGAATCAGAGATTTTTGACAAGCCGATGTACCTCGTCACGTTTGAGGACGGTTCACAAATAAAGGCATCTGGCGACCATGTCTGGACAGTGCAGACAAAACACAGCCGTAGTACATCAAAGAGGATGCCTGGGCCACGTGGCCACATCGGAAATGGCAAGCGTTACCGTAGCGACGGCTGGTATGAGGTTACAACACAGGAAATGTTCGACGACTCCAAGTTTGTCTGTCACAGAGCCGATGGCAAAGGTGTCGAGTATAAGTATCGTGTGCCCATGAGTCTTCCTGCCGAGTACCCAGAGAGGGAGCTGCCGATAGACCCGTATACGTTTGGATATTGGCTTGGGGACGGGACATCAAGCAAGCCAGAAGTCACGGTTGCTGACTGCGACATTCAAGACGCATATCAAACACTCACTTCGCTTGGACACTCTTGCGACATTAAGCACTGCAAGAGCAGAACAGACAAGATAGTTATCGATACGGGAGTGAGAGGCGAAAACGGAAGCAATTCGTTTATAAACGCACTTAGGGAGTTGGGGGTGTTCGGGAATAAGCACATACCCGACATCTACTTACAAGGCTCAACCGAACAGCGCTGGGAGCTACTGCGCGGTCTTATGGACACTGACGGCTATTGTTCTCAGGCAGGTCAATGTGAGTTCACGCAGAAGAACGAGCTTATTGTCGACCAGCTCATCGAGCTGTGCTCAAGCCTCGGCATAAAGGCGACAAAGAGGAGTAAGCAGGCTCAGTGCAATGGCAAACCCTGTGGCACTGTATACCAGGCGCAGTTCTGGACGGACAAAGAGCATAGTTGCTTCCACCTGAAGCGCAAGCATGACCGGTTAAAAGATAAGCTTGCACCTAGAATGTCACGCAAGACCATCGTGTCGATAGAGCCCATCCCAAACGAGCCAAGCAAGTGCATAGCAATTGACAATCAATCACACCTGTATCTTGCAGGCAGACACTACACTGCAACCCACAACACCTCACTGCTCGCCGCCCTCAACCTCTATATGCTCACCAGCGACAAGGAGCCGGCAGCCGAATGCTACAACGGTGCCACCAACACCCAGCAGGCGAGGCTTTGTTGGGGTGCCACGAACGATATGATCAAGATGTCGCCGCTCCTCAGGAAGCGCATACGCAGGGGCATGGTGCAGAAGCGCGGAATCACCGGACTGAACTACGACGCAAACGGCTCGTACCTATGCACGATCAGCTCTCGCAGCGACAGCCTCGACGGACTCAACATGCACTTCGGCGTGCTCGACGAGCTTGCAGCCTGTCGTGACCAGGGCGCCACGTACCGCCTTCTCACAGGGGCAATGAGCTCTCGTCGGCAGCCCATGCTGTTCGTCATATCGACCCAGGGGAAGGTCAGGAACAACATCTTCGACAACCGCCTGGAGGTGTGCAACCGATGGCTCAACGGCGAGTCGAGGTCTGACCGGATACTGCCAATCCTCTTCGAGCAGGACGATCGTTCCGAGGTGTTCGCCGGCCTCGAGGAGGAGAACAGGTGGCTGTGGAAGAAGTCGAACCCCGGCCTCGGCACGGTCAAGAAGGAGTCGAGCATGGTCGAGCTCGTGCAGCAGGCATTCGAGAACAGGGCCGACCTGCCCGAGGTGCTCATGAAGCAGTTCAACATACCCGCGCTGGAATACTCTAGCTTCCTCTCGTACGAGGAGTGCGTCAACGACGAGCCGACCCCATTCGACCCGTCTGTCGACCGATACTGCGTCATCGGCTTCGACCTTGCGTCGTCAGGCGACCTCAACGCGGCGTGCGCGCTGTACAAGCGCCCGGGAGACGACAGGTACTACGAGCGGAGCTGCTGCTGGATAGCCGACGAGCAGGTGAACATCAACATCAAGGGGTTCAAGGAGCGTGACGCCGTGCCGTACAGGCAGTGGGCGTCCGACGGGTGGCTGCACATAGTCGAGGGCGACAAGGTGAACCAGATGGTCATCGTCGAATGGATACGGTCGCTAGTTGACGAGGGCCTCTACCCGATGGCCGTCGCGTACGACGCGTGGCACGTGGACGACTGGACCGAGAGGGAGCTCAAGCGCCTCGTCGGCGAGTCCAGGGTACACAGCGTCCCGCAATACGCGAAGGTGCTGTCGCCGCTCATGAAGGAGCACCAGCTCGACCTCCGCGCGCACAGGATAATCAACAGCTCGCCGATAACGGCGTGGGCGAGGATGAACGTTGAGGTCACCGTCGACAACAACGACAACGTCTTCCCGAGGAAGAAGAACCTGGACCCCCACAAGAAGATAGACCCGTACATGGCCGAGCTGTTCGCGTTCAAGGCGTTCCGACTGCACGAGGAGGAGTACGCCGGCATGATTGGCGACTCCTAGCAAGAGGGAGCGGTCACGAGCGTTGCCTGTCCAGGACGCACTCGCAGAAGTCGCGCACCGTCCACATGCCACGCTGCTGCGACGGCAGGTACGTCGCATGTATCGGAGCAGGTACGACGAGCTGCAGGTCGCGCGCGGCCATCTCCTTGGTCTGGTCGACCGATATGGCGGGCTCCAAGGTCACGAGATGCTTCGTGCGAACCCTGTCTCCCTCCTGCAGCACCTGCCTCCACCTGTCCTTCGCCGTTGTCTTGGCACCGAGCAGCGTGAGTCTGGCGGCGGGGAAGAGGGAGTCGTGGTACGCGTCCTCGGACGGGAACAGGAAGTCGGGCTTCTCCTTGCCCTCCGTGCGGCCCTGTGCGGTGTAGTCTATGCCGAACGCGTCGAACACGGCCTCGAGGTGGTACTCCAGAGCATGGCCGGCGGACGACCTCCTGCGCTGGAACAGCGACATGGCGACCGAGAGTATGGCGTCGTAGTCGGGGTCGGAGACGTTCCTCACAAGCGGCCCGAGCCTTGACTCCATCTCGTGCCGCTCGTACTCCATGAACAGCGTGGTCTGCGTGTTGTAGAAGTCCACGAGCGCGCCGTCTGGGTCATCGAGCGGGTCCATGCCGGAGACGCACCTTGCGAACTCGGAGAACACGCGGCCGTGTGGCAGCCTGTCAGGCCACCTGTCCAGCATCTCGGTCACGTACTCGCCGAGCTCCCATGGCGCCTCCGCCTCTATGCCAAGCATGGCAAGGATCTCCGCCCCGAAGGCGTCGACCCTCCTTCCCATGTCGCGCGAAGGCTTGTAGCTGGCTGAGTCGTCATCTACCCCGAACAGATACCTGACCTCGGACTCCCTGTCCGTACCGCTCTCGGCGAACACGAACGCGAGCTCGCCCTCGCTTGTGACGGCCACTATGGCGAGGTCGCCGACGCCGGCCATCGAAACGGGAGGGCATTCGGGGTAGTAGAGCCTGTATTCGGGTCCCCTGTTCGGATTCTTCCTTCGGGCGTCATACCATGTCGTCAGCGCATAGGCAGTCTCCATGGCTCCGTCGCCTACGTAAAGATACGTCGCCCATACGCGCCTGTCGTCGTCACCAAGGTACTTGCGAAGCCTGCCAAAGCCGCCGAGCTCGTGCCCGTGGCTCACCATCCTGTCGATGTCGGTGCCGCCAAGCGACTTGGCGAGCACTACGTCGAAGTAGTCCCTGAGTGATCCGTAGTCCACAGTGCCTCCCTGACGAGGCGTGCCACGGCGGCGACCGCAGGCACGCACACGGAGTTACCGAACTGTCGGTACGCCTGCGTGTCCGAGACCGGTATCTCGAACGAGTCGGGGAAGCCCTGCAATCTGGCGCACTCCCTCGGCGTGAGCCTCCTCGGGTTCTTCCCGTCCTGGAGCACGAGGCATTCCGAGCCGTCCTTATGGTAGCGCGCCGATATGGTGCGGGTGGTGTCTCCTGGGCCAACGGTGCCATATCCGAAGCCGTTGCCCTTGGCGCGGTGCTTAGCCGCGTATGCCTGCAGGTACTCCCACAGCTTGTCGGACAGGGTGTACTTGTCGGGCACGTCCGTCTCCATGACGTCCGCGAACACGCCGCCGCTCTCTGGTATTACGAGGTCGTCCCACGAGAACGGCAGGTCCTCCCTGAATCCGACTATGTATATGCGCTCCCTGTGCTGCGGCGTCCAGTGCTTGCCGTCTATGACCTTCCAGTGTACGTGGTACCCGAGGTCCTCGGTGAGCACGCGCATGATGACCCTGAACGTGTTGCCACTGTCGTGGCTCGTCAGGTTCTTTACGTTCTCGAGGAGGAACGCCTTCGGCCTCTTTGCGTCGATGATGCGCGCGACCTCGAAGAACAGCGTTCCCTGCGTCTCGTCCTCGAAGCCGGTGGGCCTCCCGAGGCTGCGCTTCTTGGACACGCCGGATATCGAGAAGGGCTGGCAGGGAAAACCAGCCAGCAGAATGTCATGGTCTGGTATCTCGTCTGACGGCACCTCGGTGATGTCGCCGGCTATCTCGAACCCGTCATGGAAGTTGGCCTCGTACGTCTGCCTCGAGAACTTGTTCCACTCGGACGCCCACACCGTATCCATGTCCTCGCCGAACGCCTGCTCGAATCCGAGCCTTATCCCGCCGATGCCCGCGAACAGGTCTATGGACTTGACCTTGCCTCCAGCCATGCGATAACCTCTGTCCTGCGGGGATGCGTCCCCCGCGCAACGGCCTCCCGGCGTGGACCAGACGTCGGGAGGCTTTCCGTATGTCGAGCCTCCATCATAGACCAACAGTCGGACAGAAACTCCGACATCGCCTATAATCTAGCAAGATACGAACGGAGGTTCGGGTGGCGATATACATTACCGGCGACATACACGGCGACATGAGCATACGCAAGCTGGGGCGGAGCAGCTTCGAGGAGGGACGCAGTCTCACCCGCGACGACTACGTGATCATACTCGGCGACTTCGGCCTCGTCTGGGATGGACGTGAGTCCGACGAGTGGTGGCTCGACTGGCTCGAGGCATGCCCGTGGACGACCCTCTTCATAGACGGCAACCACGAGAACCACCCGCTGCTCGCCACGTACCCCGCACGCGGATACATGGGCGGCATGGTTCACGAGGTGAGGCCGCATGTTCTGCACCTGATGAGGGGCTGGGTGTTCGACCTTCCAGCGGACGGCGGCACGAGGTCGTTCCTCGCGATGGGAGGTGCTGCGTCCCATGACAGGGAGTGGCGCACTGAGGGCGTGTCGTGGTGGCCCGAGGAGGTTCCCGACGAGGAGGAGCGGTCGCTGTGCGAGCGGTCACTTTCCGAGAGGGGATGGAGGGTCGACCACGTCCTGACGCACGACGCCCCGTCCGACCTCGTGCCGAAGCTGGGGATACTGTCAGGCAGGAACTTCGCCGCAGACGACTACGAGAGGTGGCTCAACTCCGTCTCGTTCAGGCTGGACTTCGGCAGGTGGTGGTTCGGCCACTTCCACATCGACAGGGAGCTGTCGGGAGGGTTCGCGGCGCTCTACAACAACGTCGTACGCGCGGATTAGCAGACGGGACTTGCGCGACCGAACACATGTATGGTACAATTGCCGCATGGGACAGCCATGCCGACAGGCAGGGCTGTTTTTCTTTTGCGCAAGGGAGCGATTTGGGACTTCTCGAGAAGATCGTCCCCAAGTCTCTCAAGCCCTTGTTCGCGAAGCCCGAGCAGCAAGTCACGGGCGGCTACAGGACGATAACGGAGTACACGCCGCAGTTCACGTCTTGGGACGGGACGCTCTACGAGCAGGCCCAGACCAGGGCGATAGTCGAGCGCATAGCGGTCGCGTGCTCCAAGCTGAAGCCGGAGTTCGTGACACCCGAGGGCTCGGGCGGCGCGATACCGAGGGTGCAGAGGCTCGTCTCGTCATTCCCCAACGACATGATGACGTGGCCCGACTTCCTACGCAGGGTGGCTACCATCCTGTTCGTGGACACGGTCGCGTACGTCGTGCCGCAGTATGACGAGAGGGACGCAGGGACCATCGTGGGGCTGTGGCCGATGAAGCCGAGTCATACCGAGGTGGTCGAGTACGAGGGCGAGCCGTGGGTGAGGTTCCACCTGCTCAACGGCGAGACGATGGCGTTCCCGTTCTACGACGTGGCGATACTCACCAGGTTCCAGCTCGACTCCGACATATTCGGCGGAGGCAACCTGCCCCTCACGCCCACCCTCAGGCTCATGGACGCCCAGAGGCAGGCTGAGGAGATAGCGCTGCAGACCGGTGCGGACATACGGTTCATAGGCAAGCTCTCCGGCATGGTCCACGAGAAGGACATGGAGAAGAAGCGCCAGAGGTTCAGCGAGACGAACCTCAGCACCAGCAACACAACTGGGTTGATGGTCTACGACCAGACATTCGAGGACATTCAGCAGATAAAGTCCGAGCACTACACCATCGACCCGGACGAGATGGCGCGCATCGACAAGGTTCTGTACGCGTACTTCGGCATAAACGAGAAGATACTCAACGCCGACTTCGACGAGAACACCTGGAGCAGCTTCTACGAGTCCACCATTGAGCCCGTCGGCATAATGCTCGGCGAGCGGCTGTCGATGATGCTTCTCACGCCGACTCAGGTCCGCAAGGGCAACCGCATCATGTTCTCGAGCTCCTACCTCGAGTACGCGTCGACCGACTCGAAGATTAAGGTCGCGAAGTTCCTCTCCGAGATGGGGGCTGGCACGCGCAACGAGGTGCGCGACATATTCCAGCTCCCCAGGGTCAGGGGCGGGGACGTGTTCACGCTGCGCGGCGAGATATACATGGTCGACGACGAGAACAACATTATCGCCGAGTCCGGCGGACACTCCCAGCACGACACCACATGGAGCGACGGCTGGGACGATGACCTGTCGGACCTCGACGAGCCAGACGAAGACAACGCGTAAGCAAAGCCCCGAGAGGGGCTTTTTTGTTAGACGAGCAAGGAGGCAGTGATGCCATACAAGCCACTGGAAAGGCAGTACCGGAGCTTCACGGCTTCCAACTTCCAACCGGTCCAGCAGGAGGGCGACGAACCGAGCGAGGAGTCGTTCCGCGTAAGGGGATACTACACGACCTTCAACGACGAGTACCTCCTGTACGAACGTACCAAGTACTGGCCTGCGGAGTACGAGCAGATAGACCCGCACGCACTCGACGATTGCGACATGAGCGACGTCATCATGCAGTACGACCACGAGGGGCCTGTGCTCGCGAGGCAACGCAACGGGTCGCTCGTCCTCGGCACGGACGACCACGGCGCGTGGTGCGAGGCAGACCTCTCCGGATGCCAGCAGGCGAGAAACCTCTACGAGTCCATCAAGAACGGGCTCGTGGTCGAGATGAGCTTCGGCTTCGTCATCGACAGCGACGACGACTCAGACGGATACACGACGTTCAAGGATGAGGACGGCGACTGGCACACGACGATAACGAGAATACGACGCGTCTACGACGTCTCAGCGGTAGGAATACCAGCCAATCCGGGGACCGAGATAGACGAGATCAGAAAGCGCTCTTACCTCGCGGCCCGAATCGAGGCCGACCGCAAGGCCGAGCAGGAGTCGCAGGCCGAGGAGCCCGAGGTCGTCGAGCAGCGTTCGGCCGAGACGGACGAGGTCTCGGAGCCGGTCATGGCAGAGACCGAGGCCTTCGGCATCGACATCGACGCCATAGTCGACCAGGTTATGGAGCGCATGTCCCAGCAGCCGGCGGAGGCGCCGGAGGACGTGCCCGAGGAGCCGGAGGTCACCCACGAGGATGCCGAGCAGGCCCTCGAGGACACGGAGCGCGGCACGCAGGCCGAGAGACGCAGGAGGCGCCGCATGCGGGCGCTCCAGCTCATAAACATATAGGTCAAACACCCGCAAGGGTTCGACATAGCAAGTTGCACGACGGCCTTTCGACGGAGAGATCGAGGCGGTGCGGCGGCAGGAGTTGCCGCCACGTGCGGGGGACGTCCGCGGAGCGCGGCGTCATGGGAGTCCCACACTCCCGAGCACTGTAACACCGACGAAAGGAAGCTCTCATGTTCGAGACCTTCACAGCCGCCCAGTACCGGGCGCTGGACCTCGACGCGTTCGAGGCACGTAAGCAGGAGGTAATGGGCCTCCTGAACTCCGAGGAGCTGCCCGAGGGCGTCACCGACGAGATGCTCTACGCAGAGGCAGACCTCATCGAGGCCGACGCGGAGCGCCGCTCCAAGGCCAACAAGCTGTTCAACACCAAGGTGGCCGCGGTGGCCGCAGGCGCCGGCAACGTCGTCGCCACCAGCGAGCCCGAGGCCCGCGAGGACGCCAAGCCCTCGTTCCAGGCACGCAGCCGCGAGGCTGGCGAGTCCTACACCGACACGGTCGAGTACCGCGAGGCCCTCGCCAACCACATCGCCCGCAAGGCCCCGATGCCCGGCAACGTGATCGCCAAGGCCATCCAGAGCCGCGCGAACACCCCCGTGACCCTCAACGAGGGCTTCACCAACATGACCGACCCCACGTTCTCCAACACCTACAGCACCCTCATCGTCATGCCCTCCACCCTCTCCGAAGAGGTGCAGAAGGAGGTCCGCGAGACGTCCGTGCTGTTCCCCAAGGTGAACGTGACCAACTACCAGGGCCAGCTCGCGGTGTCCGAGTACGACCTGCAGGTGACCGGCAGCTGGATCGGCGACAAGGAAGTCTCGCCCTACCAGTACGACTACGACCCCGAGGTGTTCACCTGGGGCGCCTACCAGTTCGAGGCACGCTTCGCGCGCTCATTCCTGGCACAGGCCCTCATGTCCGACACCTACATCAGGCAGCTCGCGCCCGCGCTCGCAGAGTGCTACGCGAACGCCATGGACCAGGCCGTGTACGACGGCTCCGGCATCGGCCAGCCGCGCGGCATCGTGACCGACCTGCGCCTGCTCGGCTCCGACGGCCTCGGCATCGACTCCACGCTCGCTGACTTCTACACCCAGCGCATCGGCACCGGCAAGGGCCGCGCCCTCGTCATCAACGTGAACGAGGACCAGATCGACGACTGGAAGTTCTGGAGCACCATCCTCTACAACACCAAGTTCAACCGCTACTACAGGGGCAAGGGCGAGCTCATCATCGCCGACGGCACCTGGGGCAACCACGTCAACGTGCTGCACGACGACAACAACCGCCCCATAGCCCTCATGAACCCCCTGGCAGAGGAGCAGAGCCTCACGCTGCGCGGCGTCGGCCCCGTGGACACGCTGCCCAACGGCATCATGAAGTCCTTCGACGACGCCGAGGTCGGCGACGTGATCGGCATCTACGGCAACCTCAAGAACTACACGATGAACGTCCAGCCCGGCATGCCCCTCACCACGACCAGCTGGGACGACCACGAGATCAACCTCCACAAGACCAAGGTGCTCACCGCCATGGACGGACGCGTCTCCAACCCGTTCGGCTGGGTCATCCTCAAGAAGGGACCGTCGGCCTAATGGGTACCAACGTCTACCAGGGTCGCACGACCGTATCCGAGCTGCGTGACCTCATCCGCAAGCTCGGCGGCACGCCCAAGGGCAACACCAAGGCCCAACTGCAGGACGAGCTCGAGGCCATCGTGTCCGCTGGCGGCGGTGGTGGCTCCGTCAGCCCGGCAGAGATCAGGGCAGCCGTCGAGGCAGTGCTCGACGAGAAGCTCCCCGCCGCGATAGCCGATGCCATCGAGACTGGCGGGCTCACCGACGAGGAAGTCGACGACCTGTTCGAGGGCTAGCCGATGGTCACCGTCAAGGTCGTCAGGGGCTTCCGAGACCTCCAAGAGCACGTCGACCGCCACGCTGGCCAGGAGTTCACCGCCAGCGAGGCGCGTGCCGAGGAGATTGCGGCTCGCCTGCCCGGATACGTCACGTACGAGGCGGCGCCAGACGAGGCGCCGGACCTCAAGTCACTCACCGTCGCGCAGCTCAGGTCACTGGCCGGCGAGCGCGGCGTCACCATCCCGAAGAACGCCAGCAAGGCGAGGCTGATAGAGCTTTTGGAGGCCTAGATGGCACTCATAGACGACGTCAAGGTGTCCCTGCGCGTCGTGTCCGAAATGACCGACGTCGAGGTGCAAGGCCTCATAGACGCCGCGACTCAGGACATGCGCAGGGTCGGGGTTCGGGGGGAGCTGCTCGACGCAGAGAAACCCAACCCCCTTGCCAAGTGCGCCGTCCTGATGTTCTGCAAGGCGAACTACGGCTTCGACAACAACGACTCGGACCGCTGCTGGCAGCGCTACCACTGGGCGGTGAACGCCCTCATGAACAGCTCCGCCAACGAATGCGCCGAGAACGTCACCAAGGCGTTCGACACACAAGCCGACGACCCGCCGGAGGGAGACGCCTCCGACCCCTCCGGCGGTGACTCGCCATGAGCCGCTGGAACGAGGAGATCACCCTCCTGTCAGCGCCCAACGCTTGGCAGGACGAGGAGGGCGGCTGGCACGAGGGCGAGCGGGTGCCGAGGAGGGTGTTCTGCAACCCCGGCATGCTCGGGACCATGGTAATGGCCCAGCTCCGCTCCTCCGAGGTGCGCATAACCGGCGGGGAGGACGTCCCCGAGACGGGCATGCGCAACATGCACCTCGTCTACATACGGCAGATCGACTACCAGGGCGAGGACCAGGTCATATACCGCGGCGAGGAGATGGACGTAATAGCGGCCACCTCCGAGCACGAGAACTACAAGGTGATCCTGCGCGCGAGGTACGGCAACGACAGGGAGGACCACGATGGACATTGACGCGGACGAGTTCGCCGAGTCCGTCGAGGGCATCCTCTCGAAGGTGGGCAACGGAGTGCGCAGGGAGATGCCTGGCGTCGTCCAGGCGGGAATCCGCGCGGGCGCCAAGGACTGGCGCGACAGGGCCAAGAGGCTGTTCGGCGGCATCAAGCGCGGCAAGAACAAGAACGTCCGCACGTACCGCAGGCATGGCAAGACCTACACGACCGGCGCCTACTCGAGGTCCATCCGCTCGCACATGACCAACAAGGGCGGAGACCACCCGTCGGGCGAGGTCGGCTCGCCGAAGATGCCCGGCCTGCCGCACCTGCTCGAGTTCGGCCATGCGAAGGTCGGCGGCGGCAGGGTCAAGGCCATACCGCACGTCAGGGACGCGGCCAAGGTCGCGTTCGACGCCGCAGAGACGGCCGCCGGAAAAGCGATAGGGGAGGTTCTCGATGACGCCTGAGGCATTCCTCATGGAGACGCTGACGGGCGTCTGCAAGGGCACCTACCTCTCGTACCCGTCCGGCAAGGCACCGCCGCTGCCGTGGTTCGCGTACTCCCGCATGAACGGCGAGGAGTTCTACGCGGACGACGAGAACTACGCGCGCCTCCCCAGATTCAGGGTCGAGCTGCTATTCAAGGAGCACGACCCGCAGCTCACAAGGAAGTTCGAGGAAGCTCTCTCGAGACTTGGCACATGGCGCCTCTACGACGCCGACTACCTCGACTCGGAGAACTGCCTCATCCATGACTACAGGCTCTCGCTGGGCCTGGAGAAACTAAGAGAAAGAGAGTCACAAGATGGCTAACAAGGTACGCTTCGGCGTTTCCAACGCACGCTACGCGCTCAAGACCTCCGACGGCTTCGGAGAGTGGAAGCGCATCCCCGGCGCGGTCCAGATCCAGCTGGAGCCGCAGGAGTCCAACAACGACTTCTACGCCGACAACGAGAACTACTTCACCTCTCCCGGCGCCGCGTCCGACCAGGTGACCATCGAGCTCGCCGACCTCCCCGACAGCGCCAAGATTGACCTGCTCGGCTACAAGCAGGTCAACGGCAACCTCGCCCTGCCCGTCAACTACAAGCCCAGCGAGTTCGTGCTCGGCTTCCAGGTCGAGGGCGACGAGACCACGCTGCGCGTCAACGTGTTCGGCGGCAAGCTGACCCGCTCGAGTGAGACCCACTCCACCAAGGAGGACACGACCGAGCCCGAGACCCAGTCCTACGAGGGCACCTTCAAGGGCGCCAAGTTCGTCGTGGACAGCGAGGAGGAGGCCTACCTCTACTACAGCACCACATCCGACAAGGACGACTACTCGACGTGGTGGGACGAGGTCAAGACCCCCGGCGACGTAGCCGAGGAGGAGGACGGCGACGACGGCGACGACGGTGTCGACCCCCTCAACCCCTAGTCCGGAGTACCCGCAGCGGTGGTGCGCTTCCTGATGGGAGCGCGTCCCCCTTTGGGCACTTCAACCTAGCGACATATCAAGGAGGCTGGTATGGCGACGATAGACTACGGGATGGGCGAGCGCGAGATACGCTGCACCTACCGCACCCTGACCATCTACGAGCACGAGTTCAGGGACAAGGACGGCAACCCCGCCGACCTGATTGCCGACGTCATGGGCAAGGTCAGGATGAGCATAGACGACGCCGGCGTCGAGTTCGACGACGAGGGCAACATAGTGGCCGTCATATACGACTACACGCGCGACAACTGGCTCGCCCAGAAGCGCGCCCTCTGGGCGATGCTCAAGACCGCCGAGGCCATCGCGAAGAGGCATGGCGAGAAGTACGAGCCCGTGCCGTCCTACGAGGAGTGGGACGCGTCTCTCGTCGAGTGCGAGCCAGACTTGAGGGAGGTATCCCTCGCGGTCGGCAACGAGCTCCAGCGGGGCTTGTTTCGATCCGGAGCCGCTGCCTCCGGAAAAACCAGCGAGGAAGAGGGATAGGGACAGGCTCCCCTACACGTCGATAGGCAACTCGGCCCTCGAGATGGGACTCTCCATGGCCGACCTCGACGAGATCCCGTGGGGCGAGCTGGTGCTGATGCTGCAGGCACGCGCCCAGTCATACAAGAGGGACGACGAGGTCGAGGAGTCCTCGACTGAGCAGGTGTTCGCGTTCTTCGGAGCGTCGTCCAAGAAATAGGAGGTCTCAATGGCCGAGTCCTATCGCGGACTTACGATACGCATCGGTGGCGACACCTCCAGCCTAGTAAAGGCACTACGTGCGCCAAATCAGGCGATTTCCCAAACGCAGGCAGAGATCAGGAAGCTGGGACAGGCCCTGAAGCTGGATCCCGGCAACGTGCAGGTCATAAGCACCCAGATGGGCTACATGGCTAACCAGGCCACGAACGTGTCCATGAAGCTCGCCGAGCTCAAGCGCGCGCAGGAGCAGATAGGCAAGCTGAAGTACACCGCCGACGACGGTTCGGTGCAGACGGTGCGCGAGATGGCGAGAGCGACGGAGGAGTACGGCGGGGCCGTCTCCAACGTGAGCGAGAAGCTCGCGTCCAACAGGACGGAGCTGAGCAAGCTCACTGTACGCCTCGCAGAGGCCCACAACAACATGACCAACCTCACTAGGACGGCAGCGTCTACCGAGAGGACGAAGATCGGGGACGCGTTCAACCTCGCGGCCGGGATAACCTCCGTAGACGAGCTGACGAAGAAGTACAGCCAGGAACTGCCTAACGGCATGAAGCGCTCCGAGGAGCAGGTAAGGCAGATAATCTCCGAGATAGAGAAGATGCGTGACGCCATAGGCTTCAAGGATGGCACTGTCAACGTTGATGCTATCGTGCAGTCACTGAGGGATCTCCCCGAGGGCATCAGTATCTCATCTGCGAAACTGAGTTCGTTCTCCGAAAAGCTCGCAAAGTTCAACGAGAAGCACCACGACGCGTTCAATCAAGCGAAAAGTGACGTTGAGGCGCTGACGCAGAAGCAGGAGGAGCTGCAGAGCAAGGTCGAAGAGGATAAGGAAGGCATTAACAACCGCGTCACCGAAGCCCAGCTCGAGGGAGAGCGGCTCATAAACGAGGCAGTCGAGGAGGGCAAGAGACTCGTCGAGGACGCCACGCAGGCCACCAAGGACAGGGCTGCCGCGACGAAGGCCGTCGAGGAGGCGCAGAGGCGTCTCAACGAGGCTGAGGCGAACCTCGAAACTGCGAAGGGCGAGGAGGATGCAGCCTCGGAGATGGTCGCAGGCGTAGAGAGGGTCAAGGCAGGCCTCGAGAGCCTTTCCGACGACGATAGCATGGGGAAGCTCGTCGAGATCGCCACAAGGGAGTTCGACGGCTTCGTCGACCACGTAGCAGAGTCGAAGAAGGAGCTGCTCGACGCAGTCAACTTCAACAATGCGTTCGACTTCGACGCCGACGAGTCCGTGAAGGAGGCAGGCAGGGTCAGACAAGCCGTCATCGACGCCTACGACGAGATCCACGAGAGGTACGACTCAATAGAGGACCAGCGCCAAAGGCTGTTCGATAGTGCGCAGGAGGCACGCAAGAGCGGAGATCAGGCTCTCTTCGAGAAGCTGTTGAGTGAGTCTGGCAAGTTTGACCCAACGGAGCTGTTCTTCGAGGATCGCAAGGCGCTAATCAATGCATACTCCGTGGTTGCCGACGCATCGACGCGATCTGCTGAGATACAAGTCGAAAACATCGAGCGTGTCAAGAAGGCATATGAGCAGGTCTATATGCTCGGCGGCGAGAACCCGGACATGACCCGCACGTCGATCGACAACGAGATTTCGGCGTCACAGAACTTGCTCGACGAATACAAGGCGAAATACAAGGACACTCTCGCAGCCCTTAGGAGTCTGCGCACAGAGTATCTTGAGGATGGTGATGACGAGTCCGCTGCGGTTGCGTCCAGACTAATCAGCGATCTAACGAAGCAGAGGGATGCCACTGTCAATGCCATAAAGGCACAGATATCAAGGCTCAAGACCGAGAAGAAGGCGTTCGACGACATGTTGAGCGTCACAGACAAGTATGAAGCTGCCACTCCGGTCGAGGTCTACGACGAGATACAGCAGAAGCTGCAGGACACCAAGGCCCTGCGCGATGCCGAGAAGAGGAGCGTCGACGAGACGACAGCGAGGCTCAAGGCCGAGGGAAAGAGCCAGCAGGAGGTAACGGAGGCCGTCGCAGACGGCGTCGACAAGGTCAAGGAGTTCGACGCAAGGATAAAGGATCTCAAGAGCGACCTTTCTGCGGTAAGCGGCGGAAGGGGCGCGAACCTGAAGGGCGCGTTCACCGAGGCATACGAGAAGCAGCACTCGAACGACGAGGCCCGCGAGTCCGCAAGGGCAAAGGTGGCCGAGGAACAGGCAGAGAACATAAAGCAGGCAGAGCAGGAGCTCGACGAAGCGCGCGAGCAACACTCCAAGGCGCACCAGAGCAGGCTCAAGGCGGAGGAGGACCTGGAGAACGCGCGCGCTGAGGCTGCAATGAAGGCCAAGGCCGCAGAGGGGGACAGTGCCGGCACCGTTGAGGACGCAAAGGCGCAGGCGGAGAAGATGCGAGCCGATGCGACCGAGAATGCGTCCAAGATGGTTCAGGACGCCATGCAGGCGCAGGACGACAGCGTACTCAATCTGATACAAGACCAGATTGAGTACGAGCAGACCACGGAGAGCCTCAACGCGGCCCAAGCCACCTTGGCAGACACCTTGGATGACCTCGCGAAGCTCGGCGGCAAGGTCGGCGTCCTGTCCGGCGAGATGTTCAAGAACGCCGAGGGCAACACCAACGTGGCGCACATGGACGAGATTCTTCGCTCGATAGCGGAGAACCTCGGCATCAGCGGCAATGAGATCGACGAGTTCGTCGCGAAGACACAAGGTCTCGTCGACGGGTTCAACGATGCGAGCACGGAACAGGAGAAGCTCCTGAAGGTGACCAGGTACCAAGACTTGGTCAGCGAGATCATGAAGAGTGAGGCGGCGGTCAAGAGCCTTGCCGAGAAGATGTCCGGCATGAATGTGCCCTCTGAGCTTATGCGCGGGATGTACGAGCTTGTCGAGGATACGAAGACCCTCGACGTGGCATACAGAGCGCTGACATCTACGGGTTCGTCCCTAAGCCAGGCATACGACGGAGACTCAAGCAACGTGGAGGCCGCGACGCAGGCCATGAACGCGTATGTTGCCGCAGAGGCGGTAGCTGCGGAGAAGGCCGAACTGCTCGATAAGGAGCTGTCATCGTTCGACTTCCAGGAGATAGACGGGATAACCGACCACACCAAGTCCGCGACGTTGCAGCTCATGGAAGCGTCGAAGGCTGCGGTCGAGGCAAGGCAGAGATATGACGCCCTGATGGGCGAGTTCAATGCCAATGAGGAGAAGATTAACCAGCTTAAGAATGAGCCGGCACACATCTCCAGTACTGATGCCGACGCAAAGAAGTTCGAGGCTGCCGAGAGGGAGCGTCTCGAAGCAGTCAAGGCGCTTACAAAGGCGAACGAGGAGCTTGAATCGAAGATAAGGCTTGCTAGCGAGGCGGAGCGCGAGGCAAATAAGAACCGTGACGATGCCAAGAAACGCGAGGAGTACGAGAATGCTGTGGCAGGCGTAGCTCAATGGCGAACGGAGATGAAGAAGGCGTCAGAGGCCGCTCGCGAGCTGTTCGTCAAGCGCTCGCTGGCAGAGACGTTCGGCGACACAAGCTCCATAGACAGGCTGCAGGAGAGGGTGGGCTCGCTTACCTCAAGCGCCAACGCCTTCAAGACCGCCTTCGAGTTCGACCCCAAGAACGTCGACATGGCGACCGCGAGCATGGCACGGCTGCAGGAGGCAGAGGACGCTGCTGCAAAGAGGATGGCAGAGCTCGGGACCAAGGCATCGGCCATGGATACGTCGAGAATCGACGAGCTGCGTGAGAAGTACGGTTCCATCAGGGATGCAGTGGACAAGACGCGCGAGGCCGTCGAAGGCATCCCCGACGTCGCGTCAAAGCTCAGCGCCGTGCAGACACTCGACAACGTGCCAAGCTACCTCGATGGCATCAGGGAGAAACTCCTTGACCCGACCGCGACATTCAAGGACTACGAGATAGAGTTCCTGCCCAAGAGCATAGCGGACGCACATAGGAGCCTGTCAGACCTGCGCGAGGTCGGCGTCGACACGCTCAGGGACCTTGCCGACGCAGAGAAGGCCCTGAAGTTCGAGCAGATGCAGCAGGAGATAGCCGCCGCCCGCATGGAGCTCGAGAAGCTCATGCGGCAGGAGCACGAGATAGTGGTGCGCCTGTCCCTGCAGGGCGAGTTCGGCGACACCACCAAGATAACCGACGCCCTCGACGGCGCGATGCAGTCCGCCATGGGGCGCGTGGGCACGTTCGACAACGCGCTCAAGTTCGACACCAAGAACGTAGACCTGCTCGACGCCAGGATGAGGGCGGTCACCGACGCCATGAATCTGGGTGCCAGGGAGGCGGACGCGCTCAGGGCGGCGATTGCGAAGATCGACGCGTCCGACGTCGAGGAGATGCGCACCGCTTACGGGTCCACCTCCAATGCGGTCAGGTCGACCACCGAGGAGGTCGAGACACTCATCTCAAAGGTAGCCGAGGCACAGGCCGAGATGGACGCCGAGGAGGAGGGCACTAAGGCCTACGACGAGGCAAGGGAGAAGGTCGAGAGGCTGCGCGAGGCACTGGACGCCGCCGAGCAGTCCAGTGCCAAGGCGGCCAAGTACGAGCAGTGGGAGCGATACAACGAGCAGCTCGCCAAGGTGTCGGCTGCCATGCACGGCCTAAACGAGGACGTGCGCGAGGTCGCCGAGCGCAACGTCGAGGCGTTCTCCGCGAACTACTCCGAGGGCATGTTCGGCGACGTGGACGAGCAAGTGGCATCGTTCGACGCCGCCATACAGAAGGCCGAGGAGAGGTACCGCAAGTACACGGACGCGCTCGCCAAGGAGCCCCACAACAAGCTGTTCAAGGACGAGCAGGCAAAGGCGCTCGCCGAGGCGGTAGACCTCACCAACAGCAAGGTCGCCTACCTCAAGCAGACGATGTCGCAGTTCGACCAATCGAAGATATCGGCCCTGAAGAGCCAGTACGGCTCCTTCGGAAAGGCCGTCGACGACTCCAAGCTCAAGCTCAAGGCCACCGAGGCGGAGATAGAGACCCTGAGGCAGAAGGTGGCCGAGTTCGCAGCGAAGAACGGCAAGGATGCCGCATGGGTGCGCCAGTTCACCGACGCCAAGGCCGAGATAAAGAGCATCCCGCCGGAGCTGGCTCCCGTGCGCGCCCGCATCGTCGAGCTGTTCGACGTGCAGGGCGGCCAGCAGCTCGAGCTCGCGATAGCGTCCGTGTGCTCGCGGCTCGAGGAGATGGGAGACGAGGCCAACGTGGCTCAGGCCGCGCTCAGGAAGGCCTTGGAGGGCGACGGCACGTCGTTCATTGACAGCGCCGCGTTCACGCAGGCCGCGCAGGAGATGGGGCAGTGGGCGCGTCAAGCGGGCCAGCACATAGTCGACTCCGCAAACACCATAGACTCCGCGTACCGAGACATGCGCAAGACGGTCAACGGCACCGAGGAGGAGTTCGAGAGCATCCGCCAAGCGGCGATAGACTTCTCGCAGACCCATGCCGTCTCCGCCGACCAGATGCTGGAGATGGAGGCGCTCGGCGGGCAGCTCGGCGTGGTGGCAAAAGACCTTGAGCAGTTCGGAAGGCTTGGCAGCAACATCTCGATTGCCACAGACATCGAAGCCAATGATGCGGCCTTGCAGCTCGGTCAGATGCAGAACATCATGTCCGACCTCGAGAACATGGATGACCTAGAGCACTTCGGAGACGCACTCGTCAGACTTGGCAACAACGCCGCAGCACAAGAGTCTGCCATCATGAACGTGGCACAGCGCATAGCGGCGGTGGGAAACGTGACGAGCATGTCCGCGTCCGAGGTGCTCGGCTGGTCGGCCGCAATCGCAGAGACCGGACAGAGATCCGAATCCGCGGCGACCGCATTGCAGCGCACGATAACGGGCATAGGCGATGCGGTCAACAAGGGCGGCTCGACACTCAAGAACTTCGCCGCGATAGCGAACATGAGCACCGACGAGTTCAAAGCGGCGTGGGAGAACAGCTCGTCCGACGCCCTGAAGGCGTTCATCGTCGGCCTCGAGGGCCTCACAGACAGCTCGACGGCCGCAATACAGGCACTCGACGAAGTCAACATCTCGTCCGTCCGACAGGAGACGGCGCTCCTCGCGCTCTCGCAGACCGTCGACAACCTCGACGACAACATAACCATGTCGAAAGACGCGTTCGACGGAGTAAGCGACGAGTGGGGCGCTGCCGGCGACGCAGCACGGGAGGCCCAGAACAAGTCTGAGGGCTTCTCTGGCTCGCTTACCATAATGCAGAACAACATCAACAACCTGGCCGCGTCGCTCGGTGACGGACTGAAGCCGTTCCTCGACCTTGCGGCAAGCGCGCTCAGGACGCTCACAGACCTCATCAACAGCATGCCTCCCGGCGTGAAGTCGGCCGTGGTCACCCTCGGCGGGCTGTCGATGATTATCGGGACAGCCGTACCGATAATCAACCAGTTCCGAAAGGGCTGGGTCGAGATGGCCCAGGCCATGAGTAACAATGCCGCCATACAGAAGCTGACGTCGCGCGGCGTAGAGGAAGACACCGCGAACACCGTCGCGAACACCGAGGCCAAAGTCGCGAACACTGCTGCCATGAAGTCGAACACGACGACGAAGGAGGAGAACGCGGGGGTGACGAAGGCGCTCTCCGCGGCAAAGAAGGAGGAGGCGTCGGCGGCCGAGGGCAACTCTTCCGCGATGGCCGGAGACACCGCATCGACGGAGGCGAACACCATAGCCACGACCGAGAACGCGGCCGCATCCGAGGCTGCTGCGGCCGCCAAGCGGGCCGAGGAGGCTGCCGCCACAAAGTCGTCGAAGGCGATCTACAACGTGAAGGACGCCGCCGGCAACATGGCCGAGGTGGTCGACGACGTAACCGACGCGGCAGACGCGATGGGAGACGTCGCCAAGGGGGCGGGTAAGGCCGGTGACGCCGCCGGCGACATGGCTAGACTCGCCGTCAAGGTCGACGACGTCGCGACGGCAGGAGTGAGCGGAGCAAGCTCGATGACGAACCTCGGCGGCCAGACCGGCAAGGCGGCCGGACTCCTCGACAAGGCGTCATCCAGCGCCGGAGGACTCATATCGAAGATGAAGGGCATGTGGGAGTCCGTCGGGCCGATAGTCGCCATCATAGGCGCAGTAGAGATGCTGATCGAGGAGTACTCGACGGCAATCGACGTCGTCGGCAACTTCACGAAGTCGCTCGACGTGAGGTCAAGCCTCTCGGACGTCGTGTCCGGCATAGACACCGCGCATCTCGACGGCGTCAAGAAGAGCCTCGGAGAAGTACGCGAGGAGTACCGCAAGGTCCTCGACACGATAGGCCAGTTCGCAGACAGCGCGAGGAACAGCTACGCCAACGTCGAGGCCGAGGGGAGAATCGTCGACCAGTACGCTGCCAGGATACAGGAGCTGTCGTCCCTGCAGAGCCTCAACTCGGCAGAGCAGGCGGCGCTCGCGCAGGCGGTCGACTCGTACAACGAGAAGACCGGCGCAAGCGTCCAGATAACCAATGCGCAGACGGGCGAGCTCAACCTCCTCGGCACCCAGATAAACGAGGTGACCGAGGCGTACAAGAGGCAGCTCGAGCAGGCGGCGTACGCCGACCTCTACAAGGAGGCCATCGCGGCGCAGGCGAAGGCGCAGATGGAATACGACCAGGCGGTCAGGGACTCCGGTCTCTCGGTCGACACGTTCGGCCAGATATTCGAGAGCACCATGGAGAACGGCCTCGGGCTCATGGGCATGCAGAAGACGGCGATGGAGACCTTCGGCCATGTCACCGGAATATCTGCGTGGGGCGCCAAGGACGCGCTTGACGAGGCGGGCCGTGCGGTCACCGAGCTTGAGGGCAAGATGAACAACATGTCGTTCTCCTACGGAAACGTCGAGAGCGCAATGGCGTCGGCTGGCCTCGCGGCAGAGCAGTACGCGTCGCTTACTGACGAGCAGAAGAACAAGCTCGCCGAGATACAGGCGGCACTCATAAACGCAGGTCACTCGCTGGCTGACTACAAGGACCTAACCGCGTCCCAGCTCGCGCAGATTGTCGCCGCATGGACGGGCAGCGTGCCGGGGATACTGAAGTCTATCAAGGACATCCAGACGTCCACAAAGGCTGCCACCGAGTCCAATCCGCCGACCGTCGACTACACTGCCATCTCGAACGCGAGGAAGAAGGAACTAGACAAGCAGTACAACGAGCAGAAGAAGGCCTACGACGCCGAGTACAAGCAACAGCAGAAGGCTCTGGACAAGGCCTACAAGGCCGCACAGAAGGCCAGTCAGAAATACCTGAAAGATTTTAAGAAGGCCCAGTCCGAGGAGGTCGATGCCTTTAAGGCTGCGACCGATGCCAAGGTCAAGGAGATCGAGCGCGAGTACGAGGCGAAGCAGAAGCTGCTCGACCTCGAGTACGAGAAGTACGACTCAGACATCGACGACCGCATAAAGGCCATAGAGGACGAGCAGGACGCCGAGGACGAGGCGAGGAAGCAGAAGGAGCGTCAGGAGAAGCTCGACGAGCTGAACAAGAAGGTCGCCACGGCGCGGACGAACAAGGCGCGCAAGGAGGCCGAGAAGGAGCTCAACGACTACCTCGACGACCTGAGGGCCGAGGACACGAAGAAGCAGCGCGACGCCCAGATACAGAAGCTCAAGGACCAGAAGTCCTCGCTGAAGGACCAGTACGACGACCGCAAGGCCGAGCTCAAGGAGTCATACGACCTCGCCGTGTCGTCCTACAAGGCCGAGAGGGAGGCCGAGCTAAAGCTGCTGCAGGAGAAGCAGGAGGCCGAGTACGAGATGGTCTCCGAATCCGAGCAGGCGAAGCTCGAGGCCATGAAGGAAGGGCATCAGAATCAGCTAGAAGAACTAAAAAATCATAACGACGAGATGCTCGAGGCGATAAAGGAGGCGAACGACGCCGAGGTCCAGGCCATAAGGGACGGAAACGCCGAGGCGTCACAGGCTGCCGCCGAGTCGGCAGCAGACGCAGTCTCAAACATCGAGAATGCGCTCGAGGAGGCTGCGTCGCAGATACCCTACGTCGGCGAGCTCATCAAGAAGGGTCTCGTCAACATATCAGAGGACGGCGTGCTGTCGTTCACCGACGAGTTCAGGAAGATGCCGGGGGTGACGTCAGACGTCCTCGGGCTTGTGGCATCGACCATCGAGAACGAGGTGCCCGGTGTCAGCACGTCAGCCAACGAGCTTGCGGACAGCATTGTGGCGCCGTTCGGAACAGCCGCCGACAAAGTGGTCGGAAGCGTCAACAGCATCGGAAACTACACGGCTGCGAAGATGGGCATTTACGCATCAGACAGCGTCAACGCCTTCGCAAACGGCATAAGCGACGAGTCCGCTCTGACGTACCTCATGCAGTCGGCTCAGGCTCTCGCCAACGCGGCGACGGAGCCAGCGAGCGTCATGGCCGTCCTTAACGAGCGCTACGGCAAGGACTCCGCATGGGCTCTTGCCGCGGGGTACTCCGACGAGGAGGCGGCGGCAAAGGTACGCGAGGCCACCGATGCCATTGTCGCCGCAAACGGCGACCAGCTACAGATAATGGCAGCGCTCGACGAGACGTACGGCAAGGACGCCGTCACCGCACTTGCCAACGGCATGAGCGACCCCGACGCGAGCGCAAAGGCCTCTGACGCGATGAAGAGCGTCAAGGACAGCACTATGGCGCAGGTCGAGGGAATGCCGGAAGAGGCTGAACAGACAGGCTCCCTGGTTCCTCCGGCGCTCGCGTCAGGCATGGCGAAGCTAGGCGACAAGCCCATCGAGGCGATGGGCGAGATACTCAAGTACATCGCTGACGAGATGGGCAAGAACGACTGGTCCGAGGTGTCCGGCAACAACCTAATCGTGAACTTCGCAAGGGGCATGGCGTCGACCAACGCACTCGGAGCCGTCGCGAACGCAGCCATCAGCGTGGCGAACCTCGTGGCGTCGTATCTGCACCACTCCACTCCAGACAAGGGGCCGCTCAGGTACGACGACAGGTGGGGCGGCGAGATGGTCGACAACTGGGTAGGCTCAATGCGGTCGAGGTTCGGCCTGCTCGAGGGCACTACGAGCCAGATGGCAGGCATGCTCGCGGACGGCATGAGCGTCAGGGACGCCAACGCCGACTTCATGCAGTCGCTCATAGACGATATGCGCTCGAAGGAGGGCGAGCTGCTCAGGCAGGCCCAGCGCATGGCCGAGATAGTGGAGAGGGGCTTCGACCCCGAGCTGACGGTAGACGCGGCGTACGAAGCCATAGACCGCATCGACAGGGGCAGGCTCAGGCGGCAGCAGATGGTTGCGTCCAGCCAGAGCGTGGACAACAGCACGTACGCGCCGGTTATAAACATCAACATCCCCGAGATGGTCATCCGCGAGGAGGCGGACATCGACAGGGTGTCTAACCAGATAGCGGTCAAGGTGCAGCGGCAGCTCAACTCGAGGATTGGCTAGGACATGGAAAAGTCTTACTTCGACGGAGAGTCGTTCGAGTCCCACGGGATAGTGATCGAGCGCATCCACGACGACCTGCCGGCGATGAGGGAGGAGATGGAGCCGTACCCCGGAGGGCACGGCTCAAGGGTCAACTCACTCACGCTCAACCCGCGCGAGATAACGCTCGAGTGCAGGTTCCTCGGCGACAGGTGGGGCGACTTCGAGACGATGAAGGACGACGTGGCGGAGTGGGTGGTCACCGACTCCGACAGGCCGCTCGCCCTCAGGAACCACCTTGGGCAACACTACATGGCGCACTACACGTCGTTCACGGAGGGCGACAGGCTCGGCACCACCGGCATCGGCGGGTTCGAGATTGTGTTCACCGCCTCCGACCCCATACGATACGGCGAGGAGAGGGCGTTCGTGCTGTCGGGCACGGGCCAGCAGCAGTTCGAGGTCGGTGGCACCGACGCCGCCGACATGACCGTGTCCGTGAGGGGCGCGACGAGGAGCGCGTCGACGAAGGTGTGGGCCATCAGGATGAACGACAGCGTTCTCAAGGTAGCCTTGTCGGACTCGCGCCAGCACCCGATAGACATCGACCTGCGCACGCACACCGTGACGGTCGACGGCAGCCTCACGGGCGTGACGCTCGACTCGGAGTGGCCCGAGGTGACGCCGGGCAGGTGGCGCTGCGCGATAGAGCAGGGCACGGGCACGGCCACGTTCTCGTGGACCCAACGTTACAGGTAGGCAGGGCATGGCTGACTTCAGGGTTCTACTGTTCAGGCAGGACGGCAGCCCTGAAGGGGAGCTGTCCAAGTCGGCAGGCACGCTGCTCACGTGCACGAGGTCGGAGGAGATAAACGGCGAGCACTCGCTGTCGCTCACGACCGAGAGGCACCTCGAGGTCGGCACGAGGGCGCTCACGCACCACGCCGACGGAAGGTGGCGCGAGTGGGTCGTCGACGAGCCGAGCGAGACGCACGACACCGGAGACCACGCGGTCGGCACGTACCACCTGTGCTGGTCGGTGCAGTTCGACCTGCAGATGGTGTACGGAAAGGTGCGCGAGCTTGGCATGCTGTCCCCCGCTACCGCGAGGTCCGCCATGGAGGCTGCTCTCGACGGGACCGCGATGTGGTCGGTGGGAACCTGCGACGTCACCGAGAAGGCGTCATCCGTCGTCATGAACACCGACTCGTCCGCATGGGACAGGCTCACCACGGTGGTCAAGTACTGGGGCGGCGAGATAGACGCGGAGATAGCCGTCGGCAACAACGGGGTCACGTCCCGCAAGGTGGCGCTCAGGAGGCACCTCGGATCGGAGAGCGCAACGAGGCGCTTCGAGTGGAGCCACGACCTCACCGGCATAACGCGCACGCCGGACCCAGGGCCATACGCGTGCAGGCTCGTCCCGCTCGGCAACGGCGAGTCGGAGGAGGCGGCGGACGGCTACACGACCTACGACGTCAAGCTCGACATAACGACCGCCGCGTCGTTCGTCGACTCGTCCAAGGGCATACGCCACGAGAGGGGCACCGACTACATACGCGACACCCAGTCCGAGGCCGTGTTCCGAAAGGCGGATGGCAAGGGCGGATGGGAGTACCCGGAGGTCGCGGTCACGTTCGGCACCGACGACCTGGACGAGCTTGTCGAGATGGCGAAGGAGGACGTGCTCTACCACACGAGGCCCGGCATCTCGTACTCGGGCACCGTGGCGAACTTCTCCGTCGCAGGAATGGAGACGGACGGTATAGGCCTCGGCGACGAGGTGCAGGTAGTCGACATGGGTTTCAACCCCGACGCAGGGCTCAGGGTGCAGGAGCGCGTGCTGCACGTCGAGATAGACGAGATGGGTGTCGAGGACGCAAAGCTCGACATAGGCAGGCTGCTGCCGAAGCTCGAGAGGACGATCGCGACCATAACGGAGACGATAGGCGTCGGATCGGTCGGATACACCGCGCCGGTCTGGGACAGCAGCAGGTACGAGGTCGCGACGCCGACGCTATCGCACTACACGGTGTCCACGCCGAGCTCGGGGGGAGTGAGCTACAACGTGCCTTCGATAAGCTACGACATACCGGACTACGGCAGCGCGATATCGGACATACAGGGACAGATCGCCGACATCTACAGCGGCAGCGCAGGAATAGACATCGGCACCGCAGGCCACGACGGCATCATCCACCAATTCGACGGCGTGACGATGACCGAGGGCACCATAAACTTCACGACGGTTGTTGCCGAGCCGTCGGTGCCTAGCACCGGGGAGGAGAAGCCCTCTGACTGGGGTAAGGGCAACGAAAAGGCGAAGAAGGTCGCAGATGCGGCTGCTAGCATGACATGGGGCAGCGGCGACGGAGGCGGCGGCGGGCACTCGTTCTGACGCAACAGGCAAAGCGCAGGTTGGGCATGAATGGCATGAGAAGGGGTTAAGATGCAGACATACGAGCTGCTTGTCGAGAACCGTGCCGTAAGGGCGAACTCTAAGGACAGGACACTAGTCCGCACATCGGTCGGCATAGACCAGGTACACGTGATGTTCGACTCTGCCGAGTGGCTGGACTTCCCGATAAGAATAACGTTCGCCCAAGGCGACGACGTGGTAACGCAGGCGCTCTCGGTAAGCGAGATAGAGGACTCGGACAAATGGGTCGCCGAGGCCACCGTGACCGTGCCGTATGAGGTTATCGACATGGTCGGCCCGATACGGGTGACCCTCCAGGGCACCGACGCGGACGGCCGACACATAATAACCGCCAAGGGGTCACCGCTCACGGTCGAGGAGGCGGGAGACGTCGTCGTCGGCACCCCTCCTGCTGACGCACCGACCACTGACGAGTGGCAGCAGGCATACGCGGACGCGCAGACGCTCCTCAACGAGGTGCAGTCGATTAAGAACAACCTGCAGGCCCAGCTCGACTCGATGGTCGCGGAGGTACGCACGCAGGTTACCGACGACTCTCAGGAGATAGTCGACGAGATACTGGAGACCTACGCCGTGCCAGCGACACCTGAGCGTCTCGGCATCGTGCAGATAGGCTCCGGGCTCAGCATTACGGAGGAGGGCATCCTGTCGGCGAGCGTTACGAACGGCATAACGGCTAGTGAGCAGATGCAGCTTAGGAACATCGCCTCTCTGGCGTACTACTGCTTCGACACGGCGTTCGACGAGTACGGCGTGCTCAAGGACACAGCAAAGGTAAAGACGTCGGCACTACCGCTGTCTGAAATCGCAGACGGCACGACGATATCGGTAAATGACGACGGGAAGATTGCGCTCGCGCTGCCAGTCGCGAACGAGGTGGGATACTGATGGGTTATGTTCTTTTGGATGACCGCGTACTGCTAGACATTGCCAACGCCATACGTGCGAAGTATGGAACGAGCGAGACGTACAAGCCGTCAGAGATGGCGAATGCGGTGTATAGTCTGATGCCAGACGGTACAGGCGAGAACGTCGTCGACGGCATGATTACGAAGACGCTTGTTGAAGCAAGGTTCTGCTCGACCGTCAGTATACCAAGCTGTGCATTCAGTTCGTTTTCGTTACTCGCCACAGCCGAGTTTCCGATGTGTAAGACGATAGGAAGCTGGGCGTTCTACGGCTGCTCTAGCCTAAGCCACACGTCGTTCGGCTCATGCGAGACGATAGGAGAGGATGCGTTCTACAGATGCGTGGGTCTCTCGCACATAGACGTCGGCTCGTGCATTCAGCTTGGTGCAGAGGCGTTCGCATCATGCACTGCGCTTTCAAACATTGATCTTCCATTGTTGGAGACGATTCCGACAAGGTGCTTTAGGAGCTGTATAGGTCTCATGTCGGTGACTGCATCTTCGTGCGTAACGGTGATGCAGAGCGCGTTCTACGACTGCACGAGCTTGCAGACCGTAGAAATGCCACTATGCAGGTATATCGAGGGAGGGGCGTTCAGGTACTGCTCGTCGTTGTCAGGCGTGAGAGCCGACAGGTGCATCGAGGTCGGAGCGTGGGCGTTCTATGAGTGCACCTCACTTGCGAGCATAAGCCTTCCAGACTGCAGAAACGTCGATGCAAACGCATTCCAAGAATGCACGTCGCTTTCGCATGTCACAATCGGCGAGTGCAGCCAGATATACTCGTACGCTTTCCACAGATGCATGAATCTCACGACGCTCAACCTTGCTACCGTCACGGCGGTGCCCGAGCTCGAGAGCGTAAACGCATTTTCGTCCACGCCTATAGGAGGGTACTCGGCTTCGGCGGGAATATACGGAAGAATTGTGGTGCCGAGCACTCTCTACTCTGAGTTCATAATCGCATCGAACTGGTCTCAGTTGAGCGAGAGAATCGTCGGTGCGTAATTGCCATGCATATATGTTCTTGACAGACGGAGGGAAGCAACATGGCGATAAACGTCAACGGCACCGTGTTCAGGACGCGAGCAGAGGTGATAAGGGCGAATGGCAATGTGGTTTCGGAGTGCCATGTCAACGGGGTAAAGTGCTATCCGGAAGATGACTTCGCCTTCGTTGCTGTTGTAAGTGGTAGCAGGAAGTTCCATGCAAGCAGAAGCACTGACGGTAGCGCGTTCATACTGCCAAGCGGAGACAAGACCTGGGACCTTGAAGCGAGCTTCGACATGATGGTGTACAGCAGAAGTGACCTCGGCGTTAGAGGAGATTATACTGTCGATTCAAGTGAGGGATCGGCATATAGCTATAGTTTTTACTATCTTGCTGGAGGGCCTATTGACTTTGGAAGCTATGGGCGTCAACGGTTTTTTGTTGGTACCCCACATATGAATGCCTTTGTCGCCGAGGCTCCTGCATCGTCAGGAAAGTTGCTTTACGAATTAGATGATCCGCGCAACCCTGGGATCTTATCCCAGGCAGCGTATGACGCACGCATGAGGATAAACATTTCACGACTGGGCGTCATCGGGCCTGCATGGGTGTTTGAGCAAAACAAAAATGGACACCTTTATAGGTTTGGAATCGAAAGGTATGAAGTCGACAACAGAATCAGAAATGCGCTCAACGGCACACACCATATTAGGGTCGGGTTCGAAGACGGAAGTGACACCCCTAAAACTAGGACATATCCGTTTGAAGGAGAGGCAATCTTCTTCGGTGGATGGGTTGGCGATGATGACCACCTCGAAATTGGCGAAGACGGTATCGTTGCAATCAGGTTTAGTGGACGTGGATTAGAATTGTGGGCAGCTGAGACAAAGCCAATTGTTGCAACGGCTGAGTTCCTAGTTGCAAACGATTACAAAAATTATAGAGATGATTATTATAGCATAAATGAAACGTCAACCGATACACGTGGCTCTTTCTTTTCCGGAAGCATTCAGATACCAATAACGACAGTAAGATACGTTGGTCCGATGAAACATCTCCCACAAAACCTTGCATTGTGAGGCATGACATGCGCACATACGAGCTTCTGGTTGCGGACAGGACGGTGAAGCCGAACTCCAAGAGCATGTCGCTGGTGCGCACCTCGGTCGGGATGGACCAGGTGCGCATCCTCTTCGACGACGCGGAGTGGATGGACTTCCCCGTGACGATAACGTTCGCCTCGAAGGACGACATGGTAACGCAGGCGCTGGTGCTGGCAGCCATAGACGGCTCCGAGTACGTGGCCGAGGCATACTCGACCGTGCCGTGGGAGGTAATAGACGAGACGGGCAAGGTGCGGGTGACCATACAGGGAACCGACTCGCAGGGCAGACACATCATCACCGCCAAGGGCTCTCCGCTCACCGTCGTGGAGGCAGGCGACGTCGACGCGGGAGACACGCCGCAGGACGCGCCTACCGTCGACGAGTGGAGGCAGGCGTACTCAGACGCCATGGCGGCAGTGGGGCAGGCGTCCTCTCTGGTGAGCACGCTGCAGTCGAGGCTGGACGAGATGGTCGAGGCTGCGGGGTCGGCGCTCGACGAGAGGATCGAGGAGCTGCACGTACCGGCGACGGCTGAGACCCTCGGCGAGGTCATCGTCGGAGACGGCCTCGGCGTCGCGGAGTCGGGCGAGATATACGTGACCGAGGTCACCGGCATAACGCCGTCCGAGCAGTCGCAGATAAGGAACCTCGCCCGCCTCGCCACGTACTGCTTCGACACGAGCTTCGACGAGCAGGGGGCGGTGGAGGACACCGCGAAGGTCAAGGCGTCGGCAATCCCGATAGCGACGGCGTCGACGCCGGGGTCGGTGATGCCTGACGGCACGACCATAGCCGTCGGTTCGGACGGCATGATAAGGGTGAACCTCTCGGACGCGCTCATATCGCAGGTCGCGGACGCGGTGGCCGAGAGGCTCTCCGGATAGGAACAAGACATGCAGACATACGAACTGCTGGTGAGCGGGCGCTCCGTGAGGGCGGCGTCCGTCGACACCACCCTCGTGCGCACGAGCATAGGGATAGACCAGGTGCACGTGCTGTTCGACGACGCCGAGTGGCTCGACTTCCCGATATCGGCCACGTTCGCCATGGGGGACGTCATGCGCACGGCCCAGCTGGTGGTGTCCCGCATAGATGGCAGCGAGTGGGCGGCGGAGGCCACCGTGACGGTGCCGTACGAGGTGGTGCGGAGGGTCGGTCGCATACGCGTGACGTTCCAGGGCACCGACGGCGACGGCAGGCACATCATAACCGCCAAGGGGTCGCCTCTGTCCGTAGTCGAGGCAGGCGACGTCGAGGAGGGCGAGGTGCCCGGAGAGGCCCCGACGGTGGACGAGTGGCAGCACATGCGCGACGAAGCCCAGAGAGCCATCAACGAGGCCCAGTCCCTCGTCAACAACCTACAGGCCCAGCTCGACTCGATCGTGGCGGGTGCGGAAGGTTCGCTCGACGGCACAATAGAGGAAGCGACAGCCGCCATAGAGGCGCTGGTGGAGTCGGCGCGCCCCATAGCGACCGAGGAGAGCCTCGGAATGGTCAGGGTGGGCGAGGGCCTCAGCGTCACCACGGACGGCCTCCTCTCGTCGGCGGGACTCACGCAGGCTCAGCGCAGGGCGCTCGAGAACCTGATTCTCCTCGCCGGGAGGGTGACCGACGCCGACGTCACCACGACGGTGCAGGATAGCCCGAGGATAGAGCCGGGCGCCCTGCCGGTTGCGACTCCCGTTACGCTCGGCACCGTCATGCCAGACGGGACGACCATAAGAATCGGCGAAGACGGCATGATTCACGCGCACTCCGCGCAGGTGGACGTCGCGACTGTCGAGGCGGTCGGCGTGGTAAAGCCCGACGGGTCGACGATAACGATAGACGATGACGGCACCATACACGGCAGCGGTCAGGGAGGCGGCACCGACATAGGTGACCTTCCGTTCCGCGTCGGGTACGTCGGCAACAGCTCGTACATGAGCAGCGTCGCGTACGTCATCGGCGACGAGTCGGACGGCTGGTACAGGTTCCCGGATGTCTACTCGATTCCACAGAGCGCATATATGGGCTGCAGCTCGCTTGTGTCGGCAGAGTTTGCGACATGCAGGCATGTCGGCAGCCACGCGTTCGAATGGTGCACGTACCTCACGAACGTCGACCTCCCCCAATGTTACGATGTCGGGCAGAGCGCGTTCGCCTACTGCCGAAAAATCAAGTCGGCAGACTTTCCTACGTGCATGTCTGTCGGCAGCAGCGCGTTCTACAGTTGCAGCAGCCTTTCGCGCGTGAGCATGCCGCATTGTGGCACGGTAGGCGAAAGCGCTTTCGCCCACTGCCAAAGTCTCACGTCGGCCTACCTGCCTACATGCACGAACGTCAGCAATTACGCGTTTGCGTATGCGCCGCTGGTCTCTATCGATCTCCCGGAGTGCCTGAGCCTGCCATACAAAGCGTTTTTATCCTGCACACGTCTCGAGACGGTCGTCCTGTCTCGGTGCATGTCAATCGAAAGCAGCGCCTTTGCCAATTGCGTCAGGCTGACGAGGCTCGATCTCACTGGGGTGAGCGACGTTCCCTATCTTCCATACGCAACTGCGTTCGCCAACACCCCGATCTCAAGCACGACCTCATACGTCGGCGGGTACGGTTCCATATACGTGCCGTCGTCCCTGTACTCGAGATTCAGGAGCGCGTACGTATGGAAGCTGTACTCCAGCAGAATCGTGTCTGCGTAGGGAGGGGACATGGCGGCGATAGTCATATACCAAGATTATCCTGACGCGACGTACGACACGAAGGGTGTCGTGCGCATAGACGAGCAGAGTCTCGTCGTGTCTGACGGATTCCTCGGCACGAAAAGTGCAACTGACGAGTCTCTCGGGGTCGTGATGCCAGATAACACGACGACCACAGTCGACGGCAACGGCGTCATAAGCGTCAAGGGCTACGAGGAGACCATAGCAGGGCTGCTCGAGAGGATCGAGGCGCTCGAAGACGCGCTCGACATGGGCATGACGTACGAGGACGGCACGCTTGTCGTCAACGCCACGCTCGAGGACGGCACGCTGGTCACCGGACGCACGTACGAGGACGGAACGCTCTCATAGAGGAGGACAAATGGCAGGTGAGATACAGAGGGTGCGGACCAAGGACGGCGTCGAGCACCTCATAGACTACAGGTCGCTGGCGAACAGGCCGGACGCGGACATAGCCGCGCTCAAGGCGAGCGTGGCCGCGATACTAGCCGCGCTCGAGGACGCCGGCATATCCGTCGACACGTCGTCGGCGAGCGTTGACGGGAGCAGGCTCGTGCTCTCCGGCGCGGCGTACTCCGTCTCCGGAAACACGCTGTCCGTCTCTGGGGCGGACGCGGACGGCACCAAACTTGTGTTCTAGTTTTGCTACAATCGGCTCTGACGAAGGGAAAGCCATGGACAAGATAAGCACCGTCGAGGTAAACGGCACGGAGTACGAGGTCGTGGGACCGGGAGGGGAGTACCCCATATCGGTAGTCAACACCGGCGACAGCTCGGGTGACGACTACTCGAACTCCCAGGTGTACCCGTCGTTCTACTGGAGGCGGACGGGCGAGGAGGGGAGCTACGAGTACTCCCTCGTCGCCTTTGTGGGAGACGCGCCGGATCACGTGAGCTACGCAGACACGGACCCGAGCTAGGATGCGCCTCCAGCTGCTAGTCAACCACTACAGGGAGCCGGGCTCCGTCGTGGCGAGGTTCATGCGCTCCGTGACGATGCAGGAGTCGGTGCCGTGGGACGAGGTGGAGGTGCTGGTCGGCAGCGACGGCACGACGCTCGGCGAGTGCGAGTCGCTCCTCGTCCTGTTCGGCGTGCCAGCCAGGCACGTGGCGCTCCCGCACGCGGGGGTGTGCGCCACGCGCAACGCGCTGCTCGGAGAGGCGACCGCCGACTACGTCATGTTCTGCGACGTCGATGACGCGTTCCACAGCACGCTCGGGCTCTGCAAGCTGCTCAAGGCCATCGACGACCTCGGCACGGACGTGATAGCGTCGCCGTACGACGTCGAGGAGAGGGACGGGGATACGTCGCGGTACCGCGTCGAGAGGCGCGACACCCTGCACGTCCACGGCAAGGCGTTCAGGCGCGCGTACCTGGAGGAGAACGGCATCCGCTTCCCCGGCGAGATGGAGTTCAGCGGCGACATGTACTTCCTGTGGCTCGCGTTCAACATCGGGGGCAGCGTCGCGTGGATGACCGAGTCGTTCTACGCGTGGCGGCACAGCGAGGGCTCGATAACGCGGGCGAACCCGTGGCACAGGGTAGAGTCCTACGGCCAGATGCTCAGGTGCTACGAGCTGCTGCATGACGACCTCGTGCGCCGCGGCAGGGACGACCTGCGCGAGAGGCTAGTCGCGGCGACGTTCGCGATGGCGTTCTGCCACTTCCACGACCCGTCGTACGCAGGCGGGCCGGAGCGGTCGGTCGACGAGATGGTCAGGCTCATGAGGCTGTACGTCGCAAGGCACGCGGACGAGTACCGCGCGCTCCCGTACGAGGCGAAGAGGGACGCCCTGCATGGCAGGAGGCGGAGCCTCGGGGACGTCGGGTGGATGGACGAGTGGACGGAGAAGATGTGCGGGCGCTGATAGTGGGCTACGGGACGGTCGGGAGGAACCTATACGGGGAGCTCGCCCCTCTGCACCCCGACGTGTACGACAAGTACGAGGGCATCAGGTCGTACGGCGGCCGATACGACGTCGCGTTCGTGTGCGTCGACACGCCCCTCGTCGACGGCAGGCTCGACGTCACGGAGGTCGAGTCGGCGATCCGAGAGAACGAGGCCGACGTGTTCGTGGTCAAGTCAACCGTGCTGCCGGGAACCACAGACCGCATCAGGGAGGAGACCGGCAGGAGGGTCGTGTTCAGCCCAGAGTACTACGGCTCGACCCAGCACAACGACCACGGACGCTTCGACTTCGACTTCACGATACTGGGCGGGCCGCGCGAGGACTGCGTGCCCGTCATACAGCTCCTGCAGGGCGTCTACGACGGCAGGCACAGGTTCAGGATCACCGACGCGAAGACCGCCGAGTTGACCAAACTGATGGAAAATAGCTGGATAGCTACGAAGGTGAGCTTCTGCAACCAGTTTGCCGAGATTGCGGATAAGTTTGACGTGTGCTATGAGGAACTCAGGGAGCTCTTTCTGCTTGATGAGCGTGTGTCTCCCGCGCATACATTTTTTTATCGTGATCGTCCGTATTGGCAGAGCCATTGTCTCGACAAGGATGTTCCCGCCATTGCTGAGTTTGCGGACGCCAACTTGCTGAAAGCCGTAATCGAATACAACGAGTCTCGAAAGTAGGGCGAACGTGTGTGCTATAGTGGCATGGCACACATGTACGCACCCACCACCCAAGGTGCCGAGAAATGCGGAGGAGGATTCACTGGCGGATAGGGTAGCTCCCGAAAGGGCGGACACACCCGCCGTCCTTCCGCCACTTCCGCATGGGTGTCGACTATGGGGTGGTGGTTATCTTTATGTTCACCGAAGAGGAGCTCGCGAACGAGGAGTGGCGGCCTGTCGTCGGGTATGAGGGTATTTACGAAGTAAGCAGCCTCGGTAACCTTAGAAGCGTGGAGAGAGAAATCACTACGCGTCGAGGATACAGACAGACAGTTCCCTGTAAAAAGTTAACCCACAAACATAGTAAGAATGGAATTGCTGCTGTCGACTTATGGAAAGACGGCACCAGAAATACGATTCGCGTAGAAGATATCGTTGCTGACGCATTTCTTCAAAAGCCGAGTGGCGGCAAGCGCATATCTCATGCAAATGGTGTAAACAGCGATGTTAGAGCCTGCAACCTCACATGGGTTGACGATGAAAATGGAGACATTCCGGATGAGGAATGGAGGCCAATAGTTGGATATGAGGGGCTATACGAAGTAAGTAATTTGGGCAGGGTAAGAAGCAATGCGCGTAGAAAATGCAGGGGTGGAATTGTTAAGCCGGTAGCATCTGGATCTGGGTATTTAGCCGTTACGCTATCAAAAGAATCGGCCACATCTCGTCGACTTGTTCATAGGTTGGTGGCTGAAGCGTTCCTTGACAATATCGAGAACCTTCCTGTAGTAAACCATAAAGATGAAGATAAGACCAACAACTGTGCGTCCAATCTCGAATGGTGCACGGTTTCATATAACAATACATATGGAACTAAAATTGCGAGAATGATTGAAAGCCGTAATTTGAATAGCGAAGAAATACGCGAGTCAATGCAAAGGGCCGCTGCAAAACGAGATTATTCCACGGCAATAGAGAGGTTTGGACGACCAGTTCTTCAGTTTGACTTAGACGGAACATTTGTGTGCTGGTGGCCAAGTCTTGGGTCGATAAAGAGAAAGCTCGGATTTAGCGCAGCCAATATCAGATGTGCGTGTACCAGAACTGAAGGATATTCGAGCGGCGTTTTTCATGGCTATTGGTGGTGTTTTGAGGAGGACTATCCATGCGCAAGCTAGACATCTGTGTTCCACATTGGCAGGAAACCCCGGAGGAGATGGAGCCGTTGCTCGACTCCATAAAGGTGCAGCGCGCAGTCGACCTCTCGCAGGTCGGCGTGGTGATAGCGTACGACGGGCCTGACGCGTCGGAGCTGCCGCTCGACGAGTGGCGCAGCCGATACCCGTTCGCCATCGAGGACGTGCACCCCGAGAAGGGTGGCGTGTCCCACACGCGCAACGCGGCGCTCGACGCGAGCGAGGCCGAGTTCGTCATGTTTGCCGACGCGGACGACTGCCTCATGGACAACAGGGGACTGTTCATCGTGTTCAGGGAGATGGACGCCGACCCCAACCCGCAGGAGCTCGCGGTCATGGGCGTGTCAGAGAAGGACGCCGGCAAGGGCTTCGACTTCCTCGTGTGCGACTTCGTCGAGGAGAACAAGCGCCCCGACACCGGCAAGATGGACTACCTGCCACACGTGAACAACATGACCTTCGTGCATTCCCAAGTCGCACGCAGGCAGTGGCTCGTCGACAACGGCATCCGGTTCAACGACGCGCTCACCGTGCACGAGGACAGCTACTTCGTATGTCTCTGCCGCGAGCTGGTGAAGCCGTACCGTGGCAAGTACTGTGCCCACCCGTGGTTCCTGTGGTGCTGGCGCGACGCGAGCGTGTGCCGCCACGACCCTGACTACATACTCAAGACCTACAACAACATGCTCGACTCGAACGACGCCCTCGTAGACGAGTTCACCAGGCGCATGATGCCGGAGAAGGCGAACTCCTACTGCGTCATGATGGTGTTCGACGCCTACTACTGCATGAACAAGCCAGAGTGGATAGAGGTGAACCACAAGGACTACCGCGACAGGGTGGAGAGGCGGTTCGCCGAGTACTTCCGCAAGCACGAGTCGAAGTGGGACGCCGTCTCCCCGCAGGAGCGGGCCGTCATATCGAACGGCGTTCGCCAGCGGTCTGTCGGAGAGGGCATGCTCATGGAGGCGATCACGATAGACGACTGGCTGAAGCGCATAAAGTCGCTGTAAGATGAACACAAGTTCTGCTATAATCGTATCCATGGGAGCAGTGTGCCGAAAGGCCCCTCCGAAACAGAAACCGAAGGCCGTCCGAGAGGGCGGCCTTTTTCATGCCGAGCCGACATCACAGAGAAGGAGCAGGAGATGCCGAAGCTAGTCAGCACGGAAGACCTCAAGGACACGCTCGCCAAGTACACGGCCAAGGGCGACACGCACTGGGCGCTCAAGGGCGAGATACCGACAGACGAGGAGATAAGGGTCATGGTGGACGTCGCGCTCGACGAGGCCGACGTCGTCACGCACCCCGAGGTCTCCGAACTCAGCAGCACCGATATAAGCGACATACTCGCCGAGGCCCAATAGGGCAGACAGGCAACGACCAGGAAGTGAGGGGCGTCCCGAGGGGCGTCCCTTTTCATATCGAGGAAAGGAAGTTCCGGCAATGCCAGACCCCACCATCCGCCACGCAAGCAAGGCAAACCTAATCACCATCGTGCAGGGCCTCAAGGCGCTGTACACCAACCAGGACGCGTTCGCCAAGGTAAAGGTCGGCGCGACCACCACGCCAGCATCCGACAAGCAGGACACCTTCGAGATCGCCGCGGGCGCCAACATCAGCGTGTCCATCGACGGCAAGGTCGTGACCGTCACCGGCGACTACGACGTCGTGACCCAGCTCGCCGACGGCCTCATGAGCGCAGCCGACAAGGTCAAGCTCGACGGCATCGAGGACGAGGCCCAGGTCAACGTCATCGAGTCCGTCAAGGTGAACGGCAACACGCTCACCATCGACTCCAAGGCCGTCGACGTACTGATAGCCGAGGGCGCCACCAACGGCACCGTCAAGGCCAACGGCGTGGACATCCCCGTGCACGGCCTCGACAACGCCGCCTACAAGGACGTCGAGACCACCCTCGCCGACGACGGCAGGCTCCCGACCGGCGCCGCGGTCAAGGCGTACGTCGACTCGACGCTCGCATCCGTGTACAAGCCCGCCGGCTCCTCGGCGTTCTCCTCGCTGCCCACGCCCATCGAGGCCGAGCTCGGCAACGTGTACAACGTGACCGACGCGTTCTTCACCACCTCCGACTTCGTCGAGGGCGCCGGCAACGAGTACGGCCCCGGCACGAACGTGGTCGTCATCAGCGTCCCAGCGCACTACGCGCCGACCGAGGACACCACCGCCATCGAGGGCAAGACCTACTACGCCGACGGCTCCGGCACCGAGTTGGACCCCGCACCCGCCGCCGACGCCGACATCACCGGCCTCGACTACTACGAGTACGTCGCCGAGGCCTTCAAGTTCGACGTGCTGCCCGGCTTCATCGACCTCTCCGCATACGCGCTCACCGCAGACATCGGCGCCCTCACCGCAGCCGAGGTGCAGGAGATCCTCGACGAGGCCTAATGAGAGGAACCACGAATGCCTGACAACATCGAGAGGGTCACGGAGCACCCTGTCGGTTCGGTGGGCCTTCGCGTCGTCCGCGACTGGGTGAAGGGCCTGGTCGCGAACGACGTCAAGGTCATCGAGACCGACTCGGTCCCCGAGAGCCCGGTCGACGACACGCTCTACGTCGTAGTCGACGGCGATGACGCCACCTTCATGCTCTGCACCGACGGCGTGCTCAGGGAGGTCGGCGCCGGCGTCGAGACGTACGGCGAGCTGGCGGGCAAGCCCGAGGTCGACGGCAACGAGGTCGTCGCGGGAGACCAGGCGCACGAGTCGCTCGGCCTCGTGGGCACCGACGACTTCGTCACCACCCCGACCGGCAAGACGAGCGGACTCGAGATCGTGCTCGCGGCCGGGACGCCCGACAGCCCGACCGTCATCACCGAGATAGACGACTCGGCGGCGATGCAGTACAGCACCGTCCACACCAGCTCCAACCACTACATCAACAACCAGCTCGACGCGATCAACGCGGCGCTCGCCGGCAAGCTCAACCTCCTGTTCGTCAACGAGCTGCCTGACCCCCCGACGGCCAACACGCAGTACTACGTCGCGACCGAGAGCGACGGCGTGTACGACATCTGGATCGTCGACTCCGTCGGCACCATGCGAAGCGCGGGGACGACCGAGATGGACCTCGGCGGGCTCGTGCGCGACACCAGGTCGGTCGCGGGCCACGACCTGAGCGCGAACATAACCGCAGCACAGATGGAGGCGGCGCTGAAGGACGAGCCCGCGACGCTCACGCACAAGACCATCGACGCCGACGACAACACGATATCCGACCTCACGACCTCGAACCTCAAGAGCGGCGTGCTGTCCACGGCCGTGTCGTCTGGCTCCACGAACACCCAACTGTCGACCGCCAAGGCCGTCTACGACTACGCGGTGCCCAAGACCAGCGGCACCAGCAAGATCTACGGCACCAACGGCTCGGGCGCGGCGAACAACTACTCGCTCGCCACGTCAATCTCGTCGAGCTCCACCGACACGCAGCTGCCGACCGCCAAGGCCGTCTACAGCTACGCGGTGCCGAAGACCACCGACGCCAACAAGGTGTACGGATCCTCGAACAATTTCGACCGTTCGACCTCGGTATCTTCCAGCTCGACCGACACGCAGCTGCCGACCGCCAAGGCCGTGTACGGCTTCGCCGTGGCGAAGACCACGAACACGAACCGCGTGTACGGCACCGACGGCAGCGGTAACGCGCTGCAGTACACAGCCACGGGCACGTTCAACAGCACGGCGAGCAACCAGCTGCTCACGAGGGCAGGGGCCTACAACCTGTACAACGGCGTCGTGAGCGGCAACTACGACACGGTGTTCTGCGGCAACTTCATGAGGACCACGGAGCAGTCCGTCTCCGCCAACACGTCCACCGCCATCAGTTGCACCGGCAGTGACGTCTACCGCTCCTCGCTGGTACAGCTCAACTCCAACGGCTGCAAGATCCTCGTGGCCGGCACGTACCTGTTCCAGGTTGTCGCCCGCCTGTCCGACACTAGCGGGGCCACGCGCCACTGGTACCTCGGCGCCGGTACCTCGATGACCGACGACGAGAACGGCGGCTCGTGGCTCTACACGTACGAGCGCCACAAGGGCGAGGGGTCGAACCTGCTGTACTGCACGGCGGGTCTGATAATCAAGCCGCAGGTGTACATCGCAACGAACAGCGGCACGCTCAAGTACGCCAAGATGCGCGTGTTCAAGCTCAACGACAAGCTGTAGGAGGGGCTGACATGAGGATAATCAGGGACGGCCACACCATCTACAACAGCATCGACAACACGGGCTCGAGCAACGAGGCCGCGCTTGGCGCCCAGTATGCAAAGGGCAGGCTCGACACGCTTGACGGCCGCTTTAGCGGATACTACACCAAGAGCGAGGTCCACGACCTGCTCACGGGGGTGGCGGCGACGAACATCGTCCCGACGGTGCCCGCGCTGCCAGAGCCCAACACCTACTACCTCGTCGGCAACGACGGCGAGGGGTACGTCCTCCACTACTACGACACGGAGCTCGAGCACGCCATCGTCGGGTCCTACGAGCTCAACCTCACTACCGCGATACCGCAGCGCGAAGAGCTCCCGACCGCGGGCGTCGGCTACGGCGGCAAGGTGTTCCAGTACACGGGCACCGGCCAGGCGCAGTACGTGCGCGGCAAGTGGTACGTCTGCCAGCAGCAGGCGTACTACGGGTGGCTGGGCGACGGCTCGGCCACCACGGTGTACACGCGCGAGGAGGCGCCCGATGTCGGCGACGTCATCTACGACGGCACCGGCGCCGCGTACTCCCACGAGGTGGCGTCGCTCTCCGGCACGACCATGACCGACTCCGACGGCGGCACGTGGACGCGCAGCTCGGCGGCGGACAAGACCGAGTGGGAGTGGGCAGACCTCGCCGACGGGGCAATCTCGGGCGTGTGGAGCACCGACCTCGCCGAGGCCAGGGTGCTCGTGTCCGACGCGGGCGGCAAGGTCGCCGCGTCCGGCGTGAGCACCGAGGAGCTGGGCATGCTGTCCGGCGTGACATCGAACATCCAGACGCAGCTCGGCAACATAGAGACCACGAACCTCAAGAGCGGCGTGCTGTCGACCTCGGTCAGCTCGAGCTCAACCGACGCCCAGATCCCGACCGCGAGGGCTGTGTACGGCTATGCGGTCCCGAAGACGAGCAGCGCGTCCAAGGTCTACGGCACAAACAGCTCCGGCACGGCCACGAACTACTCGCTCGCCACGTCGGTCAGCTCCGACTCCACCGACTCACAGGTGCCGACGGCGAAGGCCACCTACAGCTACGCGGTCGCGAAGACCACCGACGCCAACAAGGTGTACGGAAGCTCCAACAACTTCGACCGCGCGACGTCTGTCGGCAGCAGCTCGACCGACACGCAGCTGCCGACCGCCAAGGCCATCTACAGCTACGCGGTGCCCAAGACAACCGGCGGCAGCAAGATATACGGCACCAACAGCTCGGGCGCGGCGCTGAACTACTCCATCAACGACACGTACACCAGCTCCGCAGACAACACGGTGTTCACCCGCAAGGGCGCGTACAACCTGTACAACGGCGTGTTCAGCGGCAACACCGCCATGGTGTTCGCGGGCAACCTGATGCGCAACTCCTCGCAGTCCGTCTCCGCCGATACGTCGACGGCCATCAGTCTTACGGCGAGCGACATATACCGCTCTGGGCTCATCCAGCTCGCGAGCAACGGATGCAAGATCCTGGTCACGGGGACGTACTGGTTCCGCTTCGTCGGACGCCTGAGCGACACCATCAGCACGTCTCCGACCATAAGGTCATGGTATCTGGGCGGCGGCGTCAACACGATGCTGGACGACCAGGCCGGTGGGCAGTGGATGTACACGAACAAACGTCACAAGGGCGAGGCCACGCTGCTGCGCTACTGCACGGCGGGCGAGGTCATCAAGCCGTACGTCTACATCGACGGAAACGCCGGCTCCCTGCAGTACGTGACGATGCAGGTGTTCAAGCTCAACAACAAGTAATCGCCGGGTGACACGCTGGCGCGGGATACGGTCCCGCGCCAGCGTCGACGGCACCACGAGAACGGAGAATGGCGATGCCGGCACCATCAATGCGGTTCGCGGACCTCGCGAACATGAAGACGCTGTTCGCCGGGCTCAGGCTCAAGTACGAGCCGAGGGACGCGGCGATAGTGAAGGACGTCGAGTACGTCCACACGGACGAGAACTACAGCTCGTCCGACAAGACCAAGCTGGACGGGATAACGAGGATAACCAACGCGGAGCTCGACGAGCTCCTCGTATAGGAGAGTGATGACGATGGCATATCTCGACAACGACGGAGTGCTGTACCTCTGGGGAAAGATCAAGGCCAAGTTCGCAGACAAGGGCGACGTCGCCTCCAAGAGCAGCACGACCCCGCTCGCGAACGGCACGGCGGCGGTGGGCTCCGAGACCGCGTACGCCGCGGGCGACCACGTGCACCCGACCGACACCACCAGGGCCGCCGCGGCCGACCTTACCGCACACACCGGAGACGCGGTCGCGCACGTTACCGCGGCGGAGAGGATCGCGTGGAACGCCAACACCGACAACGAGGGCACCGTGACGCAGGTGTCCGCCGGCATCGGCCTCGACGGCGGCGACATCACCACGACCGGCACCGTCAAGGCCAAGCTGAAGAGCGAGACCGCCCACAGCGCGAGCTCCGCCACCCCAAGCAACACCGCCGACAGGCAGTACGCCGTGGGAGTCGACGCCGACGGGTACCTGTCCGTGAACGTGCCCTGGACCGACGATGACACCACCGACCTCACCCAGATGACGGGCGTGCTCGGCATCGCCAACGGCGGCACCGGCGCCTCCACCATAACGGGCATCGTCAAGGGCAACGGCACGGGAGCGATGACCGCCGCGACCGCCAGCGACATCAGCACGCTCCTCGGCAGCACCGCCGTCGACCGCGCCACCGCCGACGCGAACGGCAACGACATATCGGCCACCTACGCCAAGAAGACCGACATCGCCTCGATGTACGAGTACAAGGGCAGCGTCGCGAGCGCCGCAGCGCTCCCCGCCTCGGGACAGGAGGTTGGCGACGTCTACAACATCGAGTCCTCCTCGGCGTACGGGGCCGCGGGCGCCAACGTGGCGTGGAACGGCACCGCATGGGACAGCCTTGGCGAGATATTCTCCATAACCGCCGTCACCAATGCGGAGCTCGACGCCATCTGCGTGTAGGGAGACAAATAGGATTGCGTAAGTTTTGAAAGGCAGGTAGCCGATGGCATATCTCGACAACTCGGGGGTCTCGTACCTCTGGGGCAAGATAAAGGGCGCGTTCGAGACCAAGGACGCGACCATCGTCAAAGACGCCTCGTACGTTCACACGGACAACAACTACACCACGGCTGAGAAGACGAAGCTGTCCGGGATAGAGACTGGCGCCGAGGCCAACGTGGTCAAGGGCGTCGACGACACCACGATATCCATTGACGCGAGCGGCATCATAAGCCTCGCCCTTCCGAACCTGGACGGAGCAGGTTACTGATGGGATACGGTATAACGAACGACGCGTACTATCCCGCCATAGCGTCTGCAATCCGCAGCAAGGCTGGCACCACGTCAACGTACAGGCCGTCCGAGATGGCATCGGCCATTGCGGCCATAGAGACGGGCATGGACCCAGTCCATGCGATCTTATGCTATGTGCCAAGCGGCTCAATGAGTGGAAGCATGTCATTTGTGAAATCAAATGCTTTCGCCTACTGCTCAGCCCTCACGACCGTCAACATGCCATCCTGCACGACGGTCGGCGACGGCGCGTTCCAGAACTGCACCTCCATTACGACCGTCAGTCTCCCGCTCTGCACGTCAGTCGGCGGCAGCGCGTTCGCATCATGCTCAGCCCTCATGACCGTCAGCTTGCCAAAGTGCACGTCAGTCGGCAACTACGCGTTCCAGAACTGCACCTCCATTACGACCGTCAACCTCCCGCTCTGCACGTCAGTCGGCAACAGCGCGTTCCAGAGCTGCTCGTCGCTCACTACAGCCAGCCTCCCCGCCTGCACGACGGTCGGCAACAGCGCGTTCCAGAGCTGTTTCGCCCTCTCGTCCGTCAGCCTGCCTGCCTGCACGACTGTCGGCAGCAGCGCGTTCCAGAGCTGCTCAACCCTCGCGTCAATCGACCTCCCCGCGTGCGAGACGGTCGGCGACGCCGCGTTCCAGAACTGCTCAGCCCTCGCGTCCGTCAGCTTGCCAAAGTGCACGACGGTCGGCAGATACGCGTTCGCATCGTGCTCGTTGCTCGCGTCCGTCAGCTTGCCAAAGTGCACGACGGTCAGCAGCGGCGCGTTCTATAGCTGCTATTCTCTAGCAACCGTCAGCCTGCCCGTATGCACGACGGTCGGCGACTACGCGTTCTATAGCTGCAGCAGGCTCACGACCGTCAACCTCCCGTCCTGCACGTCTGTCGGCGGCTGGGCATTCTCTGGCTGCCCGTCGCTCGCGACCGTCAGCCTCCCGCTCTGCACGTCAGTCGGCGGCTATGCGTTCTGGAACTGCCCCTCCCTCACGACCGTCAGACTGCAAAAATGCACTGTCATCGGCACTGCTGCGTTCTTACGGGACTACAAGTTCGTCAGCCTGTACCTCACTTCGGTTTCGAAGGTGACAACGCTACTCAGCAAGGACACATTCAACAGCACGCCCATCGGCGGCTACAGCGCGTCGGCAGGACGGTACGGCTCCGTCTACGTCCCGGCATCGCTCCTCAACAGCTTCAAGACCGCCACAAACTGGGCGTCGATATCAAGCCGCATAGTAGCCGGATAGAATGGAGCTGAACTATCGTGAACGGAATCACCAACGGCGCGCACTACGCGGCGATAGCGTCGGCCATCCGCAGCAAGGCAGGCACGACCAGCACCTACAAGCCGTCCGAGATGGCATCGGCCATTGCGGCCATAGAGACGGGCATGGACCCAGTCTATGCGATCGCGACTGTCAAACCAACTGGTTCTATAGGTGGAAGCGCGTCGTTCGTAAAACCATACGCAGCTTGCGGGAGCAACGAAGTCACCTCTATCAACCTGCCATCCTGCACGACGGTCGGCGACGCCGCGTTCCAGAGCTGCTCGTCGCTCGCGTCCGTCAGCTTGCCAAAGTGCACGTCAGTCGGCAACTACGCGTTCCAGAACTGCACCTCCATTACGACCGTCAGTCTCCCGCTCTGCACGTCAGTCGGCAACAGCGCGTTCCAGAGCTGTTTCGCCCTCTCGTCCGTCAGCCTGCCAAAGTGCACGACGGTCGGCGACTACGCGTTCTATAGCTGCAGCAGGCTCACGACCGTCAACCTCCCGTCCTGCACGACTGTCGGACGCGAGGCATTCATCTGCTGCAGCTCCATTACGACCGTCAGCCTGCCGGTCTGCACGTCAGTCAGTACCTACGCGTTCAGGAGCTGCTCTTCCCTCACGACCGTCAGCTTGCCAAACCTCGCGACGGCTGGATACGGCGCGTTCTACGGCTGCAAGACCCTCAAGTCAATCAGCCTGCCCGTATGCACGACGGTCAGCGAATACGTGTTCTACAGCTGCTATTCTCTAGCAACCGTCAGCCTGCCCGTATGCACGACGGTCGGAAGCTACGCGTTCGCCTACTGCTCGTCGCTCGCGTCCATCAGCCTGCCCGCCTGCACGACGGTCTACAGCTTCGCGTTCAAATGGTGCTATTCTCTAGCAACCGTCAGCCTGCCCTTATGCACGACGGCCGACTGGGACGCGTTCGCCTACTGCTCGTCGCTCGCGTCCATCAGACTGCCCAAGTGCACCTTAATAGGCAGCAGCGCGTTCAGGTCCTGCTACAGGCTTGTCAGCCTGTACCTCAACTCAGTATCGCGGGTGACTACTTTGTCTGCAAGTGCATTTGCCTCGACTCCAATAGGCGGCTACAGTGCGTCGGCCGGACGGTTCGGCTCCGTCTACGTCCCGGCATCGCTCCTCAACAGCTTCAAGACCGCCACGAACTGGGCGTCGATATCGACGCGCATAGTTGCCGGATAGGAAGGAACGTAACATGATCGTTGAAGAACCATATGGCGACGACCTCGTTCGCCATTATTCCGACAGGGGCATGATGATGCTCCAAGTCGAGACGGGCATCAAGTATGCAGAAGCCATCGACGTCGTCCCCTGCAGGTACACATACGAGGAGACGGACGAGCCAGTCGACGAGGATTCGGGAGACGAAGCGAGTCCCGAGGAGCTGCTCGCAATACTTCTTGGAGGTGCACGATGATAACGCGCAGGCATGCACGAGAGATACGCAGGGTCATGGAGGTCGCGGCGATCTCGCTCGGCGACTCCGACGCGCTCGACGCACCGGAGATGTTCCCGACATGGGAGCAAGACGGGTCGTACGCATCTGGCGACAGGGTCAGGTACGAGGACGTTCTCTACCGCTGCCTGCAGTCACACGACGCCCAAGCGCAGTGGACGCCCGACCAAGCCCCGAGCCTCTGGGCCAAGGTGCTCATTCCCGATCCTGACGTCGTGCCCGAGTGGGTGCAGCCCGACAGCACTAACCCGTACAAGTCAGGCGACAGGGTGACGCACAACGGGCAGACATGGGAGTCGACGGTCGACAACAACGTCTGGGAGCCGGGCGTCTACGGGTGGTCCGTCGTCGGCTAGCGGCACATCTCGTGACTCAGGAGCTCGAGCCTGTCCGCGCGACGGCCGACCTCGGCGCCCATAGCCACGAGCGCCTCGGGATGCTCTATCTCCGTCCATCTGGCTCGGCAGCCGACGCCCTCCAGGAAGAGCTCGACCGCCCTCAGGTACTCCGAGCACTCCGCGAGCTCGTCCGCAACCTCTACCACGTCCATCTCCACCAGCCCCCTCCAAGGTCTGGCGCGAAGCATACCCCATATGGCGGGCGCGGTTGCCCACGGTTCGGCGGACGATACGAACAGGCACATATATATAAACAAAGGCGCGATGCGCCGAGGGGCCTTGCGGGGGCCCCTTTTCTTTGTAAGGGGTGGTTCCAGTGGACCAGGCAATGACACAGGTGGTAGTCGCTGGGGTGATCGAGCTGCTCATGCTGCCCCTGCTGCTGTTCGCGCTCAAGCACCTTCTCGGCAAGAGGCTCGACCAGTTCGACGAGAAGCGCGAGGAGGCGCGTGTCGAGCGTGCCGAGAACGAGCGCAGGAAGAACGAGCAGCGGGAGGCCGAGCGAGACATCATCTTGGCAATGGCGCGAACGATGCTCCTCAACAACTGGGAGCGGTGCATGGACAAAGGGTACTACACCGTAGAAGAGCGCGAGGTCTACCACAAACTATGGGTTTCCTACGCGCAGGACGGGGGAAACGGCGTAATCGAGGAGATAGCCCCACGCATCCGCGCCCTTCCGATGGATCCGCCGAAGGAGTGACATGACGGCCGCCGAGAGGGCGGCCTTTCTGTAAGGAGGTCCGTATGAACATCAACTGGCAAGTGCGACTCAAGAGCCCCGCGTTCTGGCTAGGGCTGATCGGCGCGATTGGTGCGCCGGTGCTGGCATACCTCGGCATCGCCGCGTCCGACCTCACGACGTGGGGGAGCGTGGGCGACGTAATCGTTGCCACGTTCAGCAACCCCTACCTGATCACGCTCGTGCTAATGGCCCTGCTGTCCTTCTTGGGCGTTGTGGTCGACCCAACCACCAAGGGCATTGGCGACTCCAAGCGGGCGCTCCACTACAAGGAGCCGCACGACGACTACGCGGGGCTGAGATGAGCCTGAGGGCCATCGACATCGCGTCGTGGCAGGAGGGCATAGTGCCGAGCCGGGTCGACTGCGACGTAGTGATAGTCAAGGCGACTGGCGGCACGTGGTACGAGAACCCGTTCTTCGAGGAGTGGGCCGACGACGCGCTCGCCTCCGGAAAGAGGCTCGCAATCTACCATTACGCAGTCGAGTCGCAGGACGACCCCGACCCACGGGCCGAGGCTGAGTTCTTCCTCGACCACGTCCGCAGGTACAGGGGGAGGTTCGTCCCGGCCCTCGACTGGGAGGCCGACGCCATGGCGCTGCCGCAGGAGTGGGCGCTCGAGTGGATGCGGGCCGTCGAGGACGAGCTCGGCGCCACGCCGGTGTTCTACGCGTACGCGAGCCACCTCAACTCCGCGGACTACTCGAAGGTGGCCGAGAGGTACCCGCTGTGGATGGCGAGCTACCTGAGCCGCTACGAGGGAGCCGGATGGGTCGACGACCCGCGCAACACGTGGGACCTCGGCTCGTGGGACCGGATGCTGATGTACCAGTACACGTCCACGGGAAGGGTCGCAGGATACGACGACGACCTCGACCTGAGCGTTTTCTACGGCACGGGCGCCGACTGGGATGGCCTGTGCGGAGGGGGGGCTGACATGGGCAGGAGAGACGAGATACTTGACGCCCTGCGCTCTCAGCTGGGCGAGGACTACTACTCGATGAACTACGGCGCTTCCGAGGGATTCGGGGGCGTGGGGACGAACTACGTCGGGGCAGGATGGGGGTGCGCCGAGCTTGCGAGCTTCGCGTACAACACGACCATCGGCACCGACTACGTGGGCAGCACGTGGAACTTCTACGGCGACGCCCTCGGTCAGGGAACGAACCAGGGCGTCGGGGAGTTCTACTTCGTCGACGACCCCGAGCCCGGCGACATCGTCTGCTACATCAACTCTGGCCACAACGGCAGCGACTACGACGACTGCGGGCACGTCGCCGTGTACGTGGGCGACGGCATGGTGATCGGTGCTCGCGGCATCGGCAAGCCGACCGGCGGCTACTACCTGAACATCGGCGTTCAGGAGACCTCGATAGAGCTGCAGTCGCTCGGCGGCGGGTGGCGCTACATACGCTGCACGAGACTGGACGGCGAACAGCCAGAGCACGAAGGGCAGAAAACCGAAGGGAACGGAGAGAGGAACATGCTTGCTTGCATAATCAGCATCGACGACGACCACCACGGATATAAGACGGGCATGCAAGTACTCTGGACGCCGATGGGCTTCGAGTACATCAACCATCCCGACTCGATAAGCTTGCTTGACGAGATGAGCGTGTACTACACTGGCAAGCCCCTCATGCGCGTGCACAGCGGGCACGACCATCCTTGGGTGGCCCGCCTCGAGCAGGTGACCATAGGCGACGGTGCCAAGACCAAGGGAACCGTGAGGTAGCCGCGAACGGCCCCGCCGGGTGGTCGGCGGGGCCTGACGTGCCGCCGAGGGACGTGCGGGACGCCGTCCCGATGGCAGGCAGCGCAATGCACGTTAACGTCTTTTTCAGCAACCCAATGCGGTGCATTGCGGATAGAGGTTGCATATCTTATAAAAAGAGCAGGCCAGACAAGCGCCTGACCTGCGAAAACTCTGGTGCGCCCTGAGGGACTCGAACCCCCGACCTTCGGATTAGAAGTCCCAATAATTATGATAAGCACCATCTCAGACCTGCGGTTATGTCGGGTCAAATCCCAAAGTTATCACTATTTCTCACTATCTCTCACTATTCTGTTGTGGTGGGTTACGGTTGAAACAATTATGAACTACGAGACCTCCCTCAGGTACTCGGACGTCCTGAGCGTCGCGACCGTCGCGTCGGCGTTCTGGTAGTTGGAGTAGCTCACCCTCTCGGAGTGCCCGTGCATCCTCGCGTTCGTCGAGTCGAGCACGCCCGCCTCCTGGCACAGGCTCTCGTGGGTCGCCCTCATCCTGGAGAGCGGTATGTAGCGAAGGCCGCGCAGCCTCCCGAGGTTGTTGCACCCCTCCTTCCTCGGGGCGTGCTTCGACGTCGACGGCTCGGCGAAGTAGCCCCTCCACCTCTTGCCGTAGTTCTGCCTCGACATGCCGCATAGCTCCGTCCTCGCGACGGCGCGCTCGGCCTCGGCCACGGCGCGCGCGTCGCCCATGTCCTCGGGCATGGCCGAGCGGTACATGTCGCAGACGATCTCGGACACCCTCGTGCCGAACGGCTCGAGGAGCGCGACCACCCTGACGCTCTTCCTGCTCTTCGTGCGGTGCCTGCCGTCCTTGCGGTTGTCGGCGTGGTGGACCGCCACCTGCGTCACCGCGACCCCCTTGATGACGGTGCCGCGGACGTCCATCGCCCTGATCGCGAACCCCTCCTCGAGCCTCAGGCCGCCCCCGACGAGCAGGAGCCACAGCGGCTCGAGGGGCAGCCCCATCATCTTGTCGAACGCCTCGAGCGCGGTCTGCGCGCCCCATACGTCCCTCACCCCCTCTATGGCGGCGAACGGGTCGTCGTCCCACACCGACTCGTCCTCCCACTCGCGCCCCTCGTCGCCGGGGTAGGAGAAGTGCGCCGAGCGTATCGGGTTGCCCGGCAGTATGCCGTGGCGCTCCGCCCAGGTGAGCACGGACGAGAGGGCCGCCTTGCACTGCCTCGCGTCGACCCTGCCGGGGACGCCGTCTATCATGGACTGGACCATGGGGACGGTTATGTGCGACACGTCCTCCCCGCCGAGCGCCGGCAGCACGTGGAGCCTCATGCAGCACTCGTAGCGGTCGAGCGTCGAGTTGGCGAGCCTGCCTCGCCTCTCCGCCTCGTATGCCGACCACAGCGTCGCGAGCGTCCTGCCGGCGGACAGGGCGGGGCTCCTGCCGAGCTCGACCGCGGTCCTCGCGACCCACGCCTCGGCCTCGTCGCGGCCGTCGAACGTCGCGTACCTCCTCCTCGGCGAGCCGTCGACCCTGAAGCCGACCGCCACCGACGCCTCGATCCTCCCGTTCGGCAGCTCGCGTATGCTGCCCACCTTCCTCTTCGCCATGTCGAACCTCCGTTCCCATGCCCGCGAGGGCCGCTGAGGGCCGCTCTGGCGGGACTTCTCCGCGCGTTACGATAACTTGCCCGTCCGCTTGCCCGAGACGTCTCAGAGCGTATCTCTGCTCGGCCTCGCGGACTTTCTCTTTACGTATTTCTCTTTATCTCAGTACTTTGTAAGTAAGTACTTTGTCCTTAGTACTTAGTAGTGTGCAGCCCACCAGCTATGGAAACGTGCATCTGGACTGAGCTGGGCAAACGCGCGTCTCCGCAGTTCGCGCCAGATGTCGTTTTCCGCATGTGGTTTCCCGCACGTGGGTTGCGGGGCCTAGTACGTCCAGTTGACCGGCTTGCAGTCCCAGGTCACGCGCCCGATCACCGTGACCGTATCCGTGCCCTCGACGCCGAAGTCGTACACCTTCGGGCGATAGGTCGGGTCGCTCGAGTCGGGCAGCAGCTCGAACCCGTTCGCGAGCCTGCGCACCCGCTTTATGGTCGCGCTATCGCCGTTTATCGCGACCGCGTACGGCTGCATGTCGTGCTCGACGTAGGGGCACGGGTCGACGAGCGCGTAGCACCCGTTGGGCAGTATCCGGTCCATCGAATTGCCGACGACCTTCAGCAGGAACGCGTCTGGGTACCTGTCGTGCACCGCGCGCGGGATGGGGTAGCTGTCCTCGACCTCGACCATGTCGATCGGGGTGCCGGCGGCGATCGAGCCGTAGAGCGGGACCTCGACCATCTCGTGCCCCGTCGTCTTCCGCACGATGCGCGTTGTGCCGGACATCATGTCGCGCACGACCTTCACGCCCGACAGTCCGTCAGGCTCCAGCAGCGAGGTCTTGCCTATCCCATAGCATGCGGACATGCGCTCGATTGCGCCCATCCGCGGAATCGCCTTTCCATGCTCCCACTTCGAGATTGCGTTCTCGGAAACCCCGGCCACCTCCGCGAGCTCGCTCTGAGTCAGGCCGACGATTTCCCTGAGTCTCTTTATGTTATTAGCTACAACCACATTGGAATCATATGCCATGGTGACGACCTCCGTAAAATATTTCTTATATTCTAGTAAAAAAATTCTTGACACGCAACTGGAATTAAATTACAGTAGACACCACCGAAACGGAGGGGGCAAATGAAGACGTTGAAACAGGCACGCGAGGACAAGGGCGTCATGAAGACGGCCATGGCAAAACACCTCGGAATTACTGCTAAGACGTACGCAACTTACGAAAAGCATCCAGAGAGAATGCGGTTGGACACCGCGATGCGTGCGGCAGAGTTCCTCGGAATGTCGATGAACGATATTTTTTTCTTCTCGAACGAGAATTAAATTACGGTTTGACATCCTAAGAGCAAGAAAACAAGCCCGACGAACGGAGTGATTCGAATGGCGAACGGCAACAGGCAAGGGACTGTAGCGGGGGGCGCGTCGTAGGAAGGCTTTCGGGCGGCGCAGCTCCCCGATGAGCGGACGGGCAAGGACTCGGACCGCCCGCTCACCGGAGCGTTGCGACGCCCCACCACGTCATGGCCCGAAGTTTCCCGAGTTTGAGGTTGCGCGGACGAGCGCGTGAAACAGAGGCTAGGCGAGAGGCCCCTCGGGGCAAACCGCGACGGACAGGCGGGACGGACCGCTGCTCCATGACGAGGAATCTATGGTTTTGGATGACTGCCCGCTAGGTCGCGGGACGTTGGAATCCTGGTAATGGGGAGGTCTCCCCGTAGGTCGACTCGGACAAGCTCCGAGGCGTGGGCCTGACGCAAGGCGCACGAAAGAACAAATGAAACCCCGGTCGGCTTGCGAGTCGGTCGGTTGAGATAGCCGCGCCCGTCGAGTGTGCGCGGACAGGCAAGGCAGTGCCCTCGCGAGGTGAGATTCGCGAGGGCATCTTCGAACTGGGCACACCTTTCGCGGGACATGCCTGGTTCGACATTTTACCAGAGGGAGGCCGCGTAGGCCTCCCGTCTATCGGGACGTAGCTCAATCGGAGAGAGCGTCCGCCTCCTAAGCGGAAGGTTGCGGGATCGTACCCCGCCGTCCCGTCCTATGGATATGAGAAGAGCCCGCGCTGCAGCGCGGGCCCACGGTAGCGATGTTTGCAACCACATCGTTGCCATTGTAGCACGAACGGAGGTACGAGTTGCCAGACACCAGCATACAACAGGTCGTTGGTGGCGGTCTGGGTTCCGTACGAACGTACGAGCAGGCGATTTCAGAGGTTCCTGCGTTTCGCGACGCGAGCATGGATGACCAAGACAGCATTACAGCGTTGCTGAATGCGGTTGCCGCTTTCAACGGCATCATCTCCGCTGGAGAGCGTGAGATACGTAGGGCACACAGTATTGATGACATCAACGAGTTTAACAAGGCAACCATCGAGGCAAGCCGAAACGCAGGCAACATGGCCCTATGGGGACAGCAGCGTCTCGGAGAGCTGTTGTCGGAGCTGCCAAAAAATACTAGCTTCCGTGGCAATCAGCACAGTGAGGCAACTTCCAGCGCTATGGAAGTTACCAAAGCCGACGCAATCGCCAATGCCGGTATATCGAAGTCACAAGCATATGACCTGCAGAAGATGGCTGAGAATCCAGACATAGTTCAGATGGTAATCGACAAGGCCGAGGCTGACGGAACGGTCGCACGCAAGGCGCAGGTGCTCCGCGCCATCGACGAGAAGAAGCGTGCCGAGCGCGAGCGCGACATGGCGAACAGGGAGCTCGACGCCGCACGGCAGAACCTCGCCGACGCATATCGCGACAGCGAGATGCGCGACGCAGAGATGGCGCAGCTGAGACAGCAGCTTGCCGAGAGGCCCAAGCCCGAGGTCGTCGAGCGCGAGGTTCCACCTGCGGACTACGATGAGATTAAGAGACAGGTCGCAGGGACCAAGCGCGAGAGCGAGCGCCTGAACCGCAAGTACCAGGACGTCCTCAGGGAGAACATGGAGCTGCAGCGTCAGCTCGAGCAGGCGAACGACACCTTGGTTGAGCGCGGTCGAAGCAGCAGCGCGAATCGCGACGTCGAGCAACTCATCAACAACATATACACGCTACTCAGCAGACATGGCGGAAAGGCCCAGGCATTCGGGGACTTCCACCTCGTCGACAGCGAAACCCAGAGCGAGTGCAGGAAGGCGCTCGTCGCCCTTGACGGTTTCGCGCAGAACCTATTGGTCATGACTGAAGAAACGACTTAGATTGGATGTATTTTATGAGCAACGAACTGGCAAACAACGACTCTGGCGAGCTTGGGGACTTCCTTCGCAAATTCCTTGAGATGTACGACGACGACAGGAAGAGCCAGAGCAATTCCATTGCGAACGTTGAGCAGAAGGTCGACGACGTCGCCACGACCGTCGATGACGTTGTCACAACTATAGGCGTCATAAAGGAAAGTCAGTACCTCGAGCCGTGGCAGGCCGCAAAGGTGCAGGAGGCCGCGAAGCTACGCGTGTTCGACCTGCTCAAGGAGTACTGCGAAGACAATGGCGAGGACATCGACATAATCTGCCACAGGTACTTCGGCAAGTTCGTGAGGGCCATCCACAACGACGCGAAGAAGGCCGGCCTCGAGATCGGGAAGATAATCTACACGCCGAAGAAGAACTACGAGCTGCTGCTCGAGTTCATCGGCAAGTGGTACCCGACGCGCGGGGTCAAGGGGCAGATGGAGCACTATGACAAGCTCGCATCCGACAGATAGTCCACGTCATCAATAAGCAGGAAAGCCAAAAGCAAGCGCCCCCGCGAGCGGCAACTCGCGAAGGCGACAGAGGGCGATGACCTTTAGTGCGGGCATCGCCCTCAATTCTAACTCAATCTGGCAAGCAGATCAGGAAAGAGGGCAAGAAGGCATGAAGTACGAAGTAAAGAACGTGACACCCGAGATGGCGAAGGCGTACCTGGCGAGCAACTTCGACCACAACAGGAAGCTGTCCAGGCTGCACGTCAACGACCTCGCGAGCGCGATGCGCGACGGCACGTACGTCTCGCAGAACGGCCAGACCATAGTGGTGGGCGCCGACGGGACGCTCTACGACGGCCAGCACCGCATGAGCGCGATAGTCGAGTCGGGCACGACGCAGCAGATGCTCGTCTGCACGCTCGAGGAGTCCGACGACGCCATAGCCACGTTCAGGAGCGTGGACGGCGGCATGAAGAGGATGGCCTCGACGTTCATAAGTCGTCCGTACCAGCTCGAGAAGGCGGCGATATCGAGGATGTCGTACGGCATCGAGCAGGGGACGGCCCCGCTCAGGAGCGTGCTCGACGGCAGGGCGACGGCGAGGGAGAAGATCACCAGCAACCAGGCCGTGCGCTTCTTCTACGAGCACGAGGAGCTCATGACCGACGTCGCGACCACGTCGAAGAGGGTGCAGCTCAAGGTCGGCAAGGGAAGCCCGTCCATGTTCGCGACGCTGGTCGTCCTGACCCGCTTCGTCGGCAGGGGCGAGCTCGTCGACCAGTTCATGGCCGACCTCAAGAGCGACATACCGCGCTCGGCGGCGGCGGTCATGCTCACCAACAGGATGCTCAGGGCCTACTCGGGCGGCAAGAAGCCCGACAACAAGTGGCAGCTCGGCATCCTGCTCGACGCGTACGAGAACTACCGCGCCGGCACCGCCAAGAAGCTCACGAGGTCCACCAGGATGATCGACTACTACGACAGGCTCATGTCGGAGGCACGCGGGCGCGGCGCGCGCATAGAGATGCCCGAGAGACGCCTCGTCATGGCGTCGGCGTAGGGAGGGGGGCGGATGAATGAAGGTCCAGTCCCCATGGCTCAAGCCAGAGGGCGTCGCGGAGTACCTCGGCATGTCCGTGAACAGGGTCTACGGGTGGATACGGTCAGGCAAGCTGAAGAGCCACAGGGACCCGAGCTCGAAGAACGGGGTGCTGGTGAACGTCGCCGAGGTGGACGAGATGGTCTACGGATGGCCCAGCGCGGAGCGGCGGTAGCCGTGGCGCTGGCCCTCGCGCTGGCGCTCGCGGCGCTCCTCGGCGGCGCGGAGTCCGAGGCGCTCGAGTCGCACGGAAGGTGGATGCACGAGGCGAGGGAGGGCGGCGCATGGGTCATGTGGTAGCGCAGGCGCAGGTGGCGGTGGTCGCGGTGGCGCTCGTCACCGTCCCGTTCGTTGTGGCAGCCGTCGTGCTCGCGGGGCTGGCGGTGGCGTCATGGCGGTAGAGGTGCCTGACGACGCGCTGTTCGTCTACTGCGAGTACGAGCGGGACGTCCACGGGACGCACCCCGAGACGAAGGAGCCGATATACCCGCCGCTCGGCATATGCATCATGTGCGAGCCGAGGGCGCTCGGGTGGGCGAAGTCGAGCCTCGCGAGCCTCAACAGGACGCGCGGATGGCTCGGCGAGATAACGGTGGAGGAGGTGTCGCGCCATGACTAGGTACACGGTCGAGTTCTCGGTCGACTTCCTGCAGGGGAAGCAGAGGCCGCGGTTCGGCGGGGGCAGGGCGTACACGCCCAAGGAGACCAAGGACGCGGAGCGCCGCATCGGCATTGCGTACAAGGGCGCCTCGATACGCAGGTACGGCCGCGTCGTCAGCGCGCCGAGGGGCGTGCCGGTGGCGATGAGGATCGACTGCTACACGAAGGCACCGAAGTCGTGGCCGAGCTATCTGCCCAAGTGGCTGAAGCCGCGCATGCCGTTCGTCACCAAGCCAGACGCCTCGAACGTGCTCAAGGCTGTCGAAGACGGTCTGAACGGCATCGCATATCACGACGACTCGCAGATCATCGCGACGCATGCGTATAAGCATGACAGGGACGAAGGCACGACCGACCGCACTGACGTGGTCGTCACATGGGATATCGAGGAGGATTGATGCCGGCGCATAAAAAGGTATCAGATGAACAGATCGCTGAGTCTTACAGGCGACTTAACAGCGTGTGGAAGGTCGGAGATGAGCTTGGCGTGTGTGGGCAGTCGGTGCACGAGCGATTGGTGAAGCTTGGCATGAACAACCGCGTAAATGTGTTTACCTCTGAAGATGATAATTATCTCAAAGAGCGATATGTGATTTATCGCGACGCTGGGAAACTGCAGGACCTTGCCGACGAGATGGGAAGGACGAAGCCGTTCATATGCAGGCAGGCAAGAAGGCTTGGGCTTACCGACCCACACCACAAGGCAAGATGGCTGTACACGTGGCAGGACATCCCAGAGTGCGTAGCAAGGCCGATATGGGAGCAGTTCAAGCGTAGCAGCCTTTGTTTAAGCGACTTCTGCTCCAATCGTGGCTACGACGTGCAGCACTTCGTCGACACCATGAACAAATATTATCCAGACGAATATGACATGGTCATTGAGTCAAAGGGCAACAGGGACACCGCACGTGCTCGTGGGATGGACTTCGAGTTCGAAACGCAAAAGGACTTGAAGAAGCACGGTTACTGCGCATTGAGGTCCTCTGCATCTAAGTCACCTGCTGACGTGTATGCATTCAGATATGGGGAAATGGTATTTGTCCAATGCAAGATCAATGGCGTCTTCAACGTCGACGAGTGGAATGACTTCTACGATTACGCGAACAGTGTCGGCGCACTTCCCGTCATGGCTGTGTCGGGTCGTGACGGCAGCGGAGTCGGATACTACAGAATCACTGGTTTGAAAAGCGGAAAGAACAATGTTGCGCAACCGATGGTTGAGTGGACGCCAACGGTCGTGCAGTTCGACCTAGAGGAGGAATACTGATGGGAAAGAAGTACGACGACGCGATGGCGAGGATACGAGAGATAAGCGCCGCCCTGCCAAAGGCCGCAGAGAGCGCTTTTCCTGAGGTCCCGCGTGACCTCAGGAGCAAGTTGGCAATGGATGCCATGACCGCGGACATCGTCGTGGACGCGCTGCTCGACGCGGTCGACGGCCACATGGCTGACAAGGACGCGGACGAGGTCGCCGAGCTCATCGTGAAGGCGGTCGCGGTGTCGAGCTCGCTCGGCATGCTCATGCTGGGGTAGCGCGATGCTGGCGAACGAGGGCAGGCTGTTCACGGTCAGGAGGTATGACCGCGAGAGCCGCGACGACGAGTGGCTGAGATTCAGGCGAAGCGGCATAGGCGGCTCAGACGTCGCGGGGATAATGGGGCTGTCCAGCTGGGCGAGCCCCATCTCCATATGGAGCGAGAAGACGGGCAGGGTCGAGCCGGCCGACCTCTCGGGCAACGAGTGGGTAGAGTGGGGCACGAGGCTCGAGTCCGTCATCAGGGAGCGGTTCAAGGAGGAGCACCCCGAGACGAGGGTGATCCACCCAGACGTCACCCTGGTCGGCGTCGACAGGCCGTGGGCGCACGCGAACCTCGACGGCATGGTGCGCGACCCCGAGAGGGGCTGGGGCGTCCTGGAGGTCAAGACGGCGTCCAGCGACCGCGACTGGTTCGACGAGGACGGCAGCGAGACCGTCCCGATCCACTACCAGACGCAAGCGACGCACTACCTGACCGTCACGGGGTACGGGTACGTCATGTTCGCGGTCCTCGTGCGCGGCAGCAGGTACATGGAGAGACTCTTCGTCCCAGACGAGGAGGACGTCGAGACCGTGCGCTCGGCGGTCGACGGGTTCTGGAACGACTACGTGCTCGCCGACGCCATGCCGACGCTCATGACGGGGCTGCAGTCCGAGTCGCAGGCGCTCTACGGAATGTACGCCGAGCACGCCGACGACATGCTCGACGGCGACGCCGAGATGGGCAAGAAGATAGCGAAGTACAAGGCGGTGTCGGATGCCGAGAAGAGGATCAAGTCGCTCAGGTCGAGGATAGGCAACGAGCTCAAGGAGGCCATAGGCGACCTCGCGGGCATCCGCACGGCGTCGTACGAGGCCAAGTGGATACGTTCTGAGAAGAGGGACAGCGGGCTCAGGGTCAAGGAGACCGCTGCGTAGGGATAGAAACGGAGGCACGCATGTCGGCGAACGACAACAAGGCCCTTGTCGAGCGCGTGTGGACGCTGTTCGACAAGTGGCAGCTCACTCCAGAGCAGATAGACAAGGAGCTCTGCCTGTCTTTTGGCACGGCGAAGAAGCTCCTGTTCGTAAAGTGGCACTCGATCGGGAAGGTGGCTTAGGGATATGGGACAGCTGGCAAAGGCGGCGGCGCAGTCGATGATAGCGCCGGCGCAGAACAAGTCGATCAAGTTCGTCGACGACTCGGGCAACGCGATTGTCGTCAACCAGCAGGACGTGATGCAGTACATCTGCCCGACCGCGACCGAGCAGGAGGTCGTGTTCTTCATGGAGCTGTGCCGCGCGCAGCGGCTCAACCCCTTCATCAAGGAGGCGTACCTCGTCAAGTACAAGGGCGGCCCCGCGTCCATGATAACGGCAGAGATAGTGTTCGAGCGCAGGGCGAACGCGCACCCAGACTACGAGGGCATGGAGTGCGGCGTGGTGTACATGGACAGGGACGGCAACATACAGAAGCGCGAGGGCACGGCCACGTACAAGGTCGCGGGCGAGACGCTCATAGGCGGATGGGCGAGGGTCCACCGCAAGGGCCGCTCCGACTCCTACGCCGAGGTGTCGCTCGACGAGTACGACAAGGGACAGTCGGTGTGGAAGACGATGCCCGGCGTCATGATCCACAAGTGCGCCAAGGGCGTCGCGCTCAGGCTCGCGTTCCCGTCCGACTTCCAGGGCATGTACCTCGAGGAGGAGATGGGCGGGGCCCCGTCCGTCATAGAGGTGCACGACGCCGTGGTGACCGACGCCGAGGAGCCCGCGCAGGACGGGCCGACCGACGAGGAGAAGGCCGAGCTGCGCAGGCTCACCGACGAGTGCGTGGCCGCTGGCTACGACGGCGCAGAGATGGCGCGCTGGCTGTACGACAGGTACAAGGAGGGTGGCATCGAGGCCGCGCGCGAGGGGGCTGCGAACGCCATGTCCGCGAACGCGGAGACTGGCGAGGTCGCCGAGTGAGCGCACCGCCGCCGCCGAGGCGCAGGGCGCCGTCCCCGTCCGATCCCGAGAGGGCCGAGATGAGGCGTGTGGCGGACGAACTCGCGTCGTACGGGTACGAGAAGGCGGAGGCCGACCACCTCGTGTGGGACGGGTACAGGGGCGGCATGGCGGGAGTCGCCGCGGTCGCCACCGTGCTGGCCGACATGCCGACGGTCGGCGCCAAGGACATTGTTTTCTAGCAGACGGGCGGGGCCGCGTGTCCCGCCCGCGACGTTTGCCGACGACGGTCGCGTGCGAAATCGATCTTACAAGGACCGTCCAATGGTCGCGTAGTCTCTTTTGAGAGGAGTTCCGTACGTCAATTATGGAAGATATAACAAATTGTAGGTTTGGAGCTTTGACGCCAGTTGAGTTCGTTGGACATGGCAAGTGGAGATGTATCTGTGACTGCGGAAACACAGACTACGTGACACGTGCAGTGTTTCTTAAAAGAGGTGACATAAAGTCATGTGGCTGTGGAATACATCGATTTGGAGTGCTGACTGGAAGGCGATTTGGTCGTCTGACTGTATCTGAGTTTGTTGGAAGAAGCAGATGGCTTTGCAAGTGCGACTGCGGTAAAACCAAGGTTGTAAAGGCAAGCGATTTGGTTCGCGGGGACGTCCAGTCTTGCGGATGTTACAAAATCGAACGGACGAAACAAGGCTCAAAGACGCATGGACTGAGCAAGAACAGCGGTAGATTGTACAGTTGTTGGATCTCAATGAGAGATAGGTGTAACAATCCAAACAATGCACATTATCATCGCTATGGCGGTCGTGGCATAAAAATATGTGACGAATGGTCTGACTATAAGAAGTTTTATGAATGGTCACACGGAAACGGATTCGACCCAAGCAAGCCATGGAAAGAGTGTACCTTGGATAGGATTGATAATGACGGCGATTACTGTCCAGAAAACTGTCGTTGGACGACGCAGTCGATTCAAATCCTCAACCAAAAGCATGTGAGACACCATAGGCGAGGTGTTCCAGTCGATTTGGTCGGAGACAACGGAGAAGTAATCTCGACGTTTGAGTCGATTAGCGCCGCCGCAAAAGAGACTGGTTGTAAGTTCACGTCTGTAAGCAATACATGCCGAGGTGCTCAACATCGAGCGAACGGGATGATATTTCAGTATCACGACGAATCTCTTAGGAGGAAGTATGCAAGGTAGACTCGGCGAAGACAGGGCTCAAATCATACTCAACGCCATCCACAACGACCCAACGTTCTTCTTGAGTGACGGATGGTGCGAGGACCACAATGTGACCAAGGATGAGTGCGAGACGTTCCTCGAATACGGACTGCGTCTCGCAAAGATGTACGACTGGCGCGCGGTCAACAGCGAGGTCGGGTCTGTCGAGGTGGGCCTGACGTTCACCAGCCACAGCGGCAAGGTCGGCTCCGAGGAGGAGAAGTGGACGGTGTTCGCCCCCCAGACGGACACGGCGAGGATAATGCGCGTCGCGGAGACGGGCAGGGTCACCGCGGTACTCACCCCCGAGCAGATGCCGCTGCCGCTCGACGAGGGCATGGGCGTCTTCGACATAGAGACGGGCGAGGTAATAAGTCAGTCACCCCACGCCTAAATGCGGGGGCTTGAAAGCCCTGACTGACTAGCCTGAGCGCCTCGGGCGCTACGTTGCCGACGAATGCATAGGCACCCTGGGATGTCCGCCCTAGTCCCAGGCACTGCGGCAGGTGGTTAAAGGCTCCGAGGGGTAGGAGCGGTGCCGCCTGCGGGAAACCGTCGGACAACATTGGCGAAGGGCAACTTACGGTTCGGCGCATACCGGCTTACAGCATAAAATGCGCCACTTCGTCAATATTGTGCAGCATCCTAGTAGAGAGGAGAGGTGCGGCTCCTCCCCATGCCTAAAGGCAGGGGTTCCCGCCGCACGAAACTATGATGGATAGCGGCTTCGAGCCCGAGTTCACGGGCCAGCACTTCGCGTGGGAGCTCGACCAGCTCAACGACCAGCTCGACGAGTCGATAGGTGCGTTGAGGATTGCGGGGTCGAAGAAGGCCGAGACCGAGAGGGACTACAGGGTCGCGCTCGCCAAGAAGATAATCGCTCTCAGGGCGCTGGGCACGCCCGTCACGATCGTCAACGACCTCGCGAGGGGCGACGAGGAGGTCGCGACGCTGAGGCTCAAGAGGGACGTGGCGGAGTCCGAGTACTGGACCTCGCAGGAGGTAATAAACGTGGGCAAGCTCCGCGTGCGGACGGTCAACGACCAGATAGCGCGCGAGTGGGGCAGGCCAAGCAACATGTAGGAGGGAGAACGGATGAAGATACCAAGCGTTGAGGGCCACCTGACGTCCCTCGGCAACCTGGTGGTCGAGCAGACCGAGGACATGCACGTCAAGGTGACCATGAAGGCGACAAACCCGTCGAGGATGCGGACGTCCCTGAGCGACTCTGGCGGCAGGGTCGTCCTCGACATGTGGGAGGGGCCACGCCCCCCGAAGGTGGGAGACGAGGTCAACGTGGACGGCAGCAGCTTTGCCATCACCAAGGTGGAGGCGTACGGCGGCGACATATGGGTGTACGGGGACAACGGACGGAAGGTCAGGTGGGAATAGTGTCGGCAGACATCAACTCCGTGTCCGTGTCGGGGCACGTCACCAAGGACCCGACGCTTCGCTCGACGCAGTCGGGCACGGGCATACTCACGTTCTCGGTGGCGGTGAACGAGCGGCGCAAGACGCAGCAGGGCGAGTGGGAGGACGCGCCGTCCTTCGTGGACGTCGTCGTGTTCGGCAAGCCGACGGAGTGGCTCTCGAAGGACGTACGGAAGGGACGCTTCGTGTTCGTGCAGGGCAAGCTGAGGCAGACGTCGTGGGAGGACCGCGAGACGGGCCAGCGCAGGTCGAAGGTAGAGATAGTGGCCGACCTCGTCAAGTACGACAGGCTCCCCGACGCCGAGCGTCAGCAGGGCACGTACCAGCAGCCACAGCAGCAGGCGGCGTACCAGCAGCCACAGCAGGGAGCGTACCAGCAGCCACAGCAGCAGGCGGCGTACCAGCCGCCGCAGCCGACGAGGAGCGCCTACGTCGACCAGAGCCCCGCGCAGCAGCGTGACGACCCATACGGAGATTCAATCCCCTTCTAGCACCCGCTAGACGCACGTGCCAGTACAAGACGAAAGAGAAAGGCCCTCCCACATGGCAACCTACCGCGTACACAAGACCTCCAACTACACCGTCATGAGCAACCGCCACCTGAGGGACGAGTCGCTGTCGCTGAGGGCGAAGGGGCTGCTGTCGGTGATGCTGATGCTGCCCGACGACTGGCGGTTCAGCGTGTCTGGGCTCGCGTCGATCCTCAAGGAGGGGGTCGGCGCCGTCAGGTCCACCCTCGCCGAGCTCAAGGACGCGGGGTACGTGAGGGTCGAGAAGGTGCGCGACGAATCCGGCAGGTACCGCTACGAGTACGACATATACGAGGCGCCCGGCAACGACGAGGAGAGGCCGTACGAGGTCGAGGCCCCCGACGTTGACGAGCCAGGGCATGAGCCGACGCAAGAGAAGAAGCCCGAGCCGAAGGCCAAGGCGAGGAGGCCCGCCAAGCAGAGGCGGTTCAGCCCGCCCGCGCCCGAGGAGGTCGAGGAGTACGCGAGGTCGATAGGCTTCGCGCTCGACGGCGGGAGGTTCTGCGACTACTACGAGTCAAGGGGCTGGAAGTACAAGGGGAACGTCGCCATGCGTGACTGGAAGGCGGCGGTGAGGAACTGGAAGAGGTCGGGGTCTAATGACGTTGGCGGCAAGAGACGCAGCGACGAGGACGCGGAGTGGGACGCGAGGCACGGCTGGTAGCGTGTGTCCGCTCTGCGGGGCCGTGCTCCCCACGAGGGACTTCGCGCTGCCCGGCCACAGGCCGATGGTGGTGACCATGCCGTGCGCGTGTCCCGGCGCCGTCGCCGAGGCCGCGGCGGAGGCGGCGGAGCGCACGAGGTCCGAGAGGGCGCGGAGGTTCGCGGAGGTGTGGTCGAGGTCGGGCGTGCCAGAGGAGTTCGCGCACGTCCGCGCCGACTTCTCGAGGGCCGACGCCATCGACTCGAACAGGAGCGTCTACATAGCGGGGAGGAACGGGCGCGGCAAGACGCACAGGGCGTGCCAGTACGCCAAGGGATGGCTCGTCAGGCACGTCACCGAGGAGCACGGCGTCATGGCCTGCAGGCGCTCGCTGAGGTTCGTGACGTCTCAGAGGCTCGCGTCGCTCCTCAAGTCCTCGTGGCAGCGGTGGGACGAGACCGAGGAGGACGTGTTCCAGAGGCTCGCGGGGGTCGACCTGCTGGTGCTCGACGACCTCGGCAAGGGCGTGCCGAGCGAGTGGTTCGCTGAGAACCTGCTCAGGCTCATAGACGAGAGGTGGTCGGCGCACAAGCCGATGGTCATAACGTCGCAGTACGGCACCTCAGAGCTCGCGGACAGGCTCTGCAAGGCTGACGACAACACGCTCGGGGCGCTCAAGTCGAGGCTCAGGGGATGGTGCGACGGCGAGGTCATCGAAGGGCCCGACAGGAGGATCGGGGGAGGTGTTGTGGAATGAGGCTGAGGAGGGACGTCCTTGAGGCCAAGCGCATGCGCATCCTGGCGTACGTGGTCGAGTACGAAAGGCCGTGGGCGCCGAGCGTCGGAGACGTGAGCCGTGGCTGCGGCATCCCGTCGAGGTCGACGGCTGCCGGGCACCTCAAGGCGCTCAGGGAGATGGGCCTCGTCGACTGGGACGACGGGAAGAGCAGGACGCTGCACGCGACCGAGGAGGGCATCGAGGCCGTCGGCAGGTGGAGGCAGGCGGGCCTTTAACTAGCGACAAGACAGATTGGGTGAGAGGGCGTCTTGCGGGGCGCCCTCGTGTTTTTAGGGGGTACAGAATGCTCATGTTAGACAACGAGGTATCGGCGGTCATCTCATCGTGCCAGGTCGAGACGGAAAATCCGTGGGACGGGGGAGCATACGCGACGCTCGACGGATCGTCCCTGACGCTCAAATCGCCGATTGAGACGCTCAGGGTCGACTTCTGGCGCACGACAAGCTGGAAGCAGCGCATGGAGGCACTCTCGAGGCTGTTCTACGTCAACGACTACGAGGCCAAGGACGAGCCGACCGAGGTGATCATCCACGGCCCAGCGGTCGTCGCGTACTTCGCCGACGGGAAGAGGACGGTCGCCACGTGCAAGGGAGGCGACAGGTTCAGGCACGCCATGGGCGTCGTCATATGCGCGTTCAAGAGGGTCTGCGGCAAGAGGGAGCGCGTCGACGAGTGGGAGGACGTGCTCGACGCCGTGTGCCGCCTGTCACCCGAGCAGATGCGCACGCTGTCCAGGACGCTCTCCGTGGCCGCTGACATGCGCGACGTAATTGGCACGCAGGCGAGCTGGAACGGCGTGCTGTTCGGCCTCTCCGAGCGTGCCCCGAGGACAGCCAAGGCACTCAAGGGCTCGAGGGCAACCGACGACGGGAAGGTGGTCACCGTGTCCCTGCGCAAGGGCGCGAGCGTGTCGGGAGGGCAGGTGCGGGCTGTCAGGCGGGCAGTACGCAAGGTGTTCGGCGAGCGCGAGGTCAGGTTCGAGGGCCGCACGCGGTGATCGAGATGTCAAGGCTCCAAGGCCTGTCAGTCGACAAGGCCGAGCTGTTCGGAAAGCCCAACGTGGGCTGCGAGTACACGGGTTACGAGTCAGGGGCGTATCGCGTGCTTGACGGCGCACGCTGCGTCGTATGCGGGTCGTACCACCCACTCAACGCACACCACGTATGTCCCCGGTCGGTGCGACACGTGTTCGTGCTCGGGGGACGCGAGCTAAGGTCGCCCCTCATGTGCCTGTGCGGGTCTGGCACGCAGGGTTGCCATGGGATGCTGCATGCCGGCAGGTTCGCGGTCAGGTGGGAGTGGGACTCGGACGAGTCCATGGAGGCATGGTGGTCGGGCGAGCTGCTCGACCGCCACGGCCCGCACTCCGACGAGCTTTACCGATACGGAAGGTATCTGATAACCGACCGCATGCGCGGCTTCGACATGACGGTTAGGGGGAACCCCTTTGGACGACGAGACGGTTGAGCGTGCGGTGAGGTACGCGCATGACACGGGATACGACGAGGGCTACGAGTGCGGATACCAGGACGGCTACGACGTGGGCTACGAGGACGGCGTCGCCTACGGATACGAGAAGGGCATCAGGGAGGATGAGGAAACCAAAATTTGACCTTACTGGCATGAGGTTTGGAAGACTGACCGTAATTAGCTATAAGGGGCGGCAGTACTGGAACTGTATGTGTGACTGTGGCAACAGCGTAGCTGTGCGAGCAAACAACCTGAAGATGGGTACCGCAAAATCCTGTGGATGCTATCACAGAGATAGAGTAAGAGAAACATCAACAAAACATGGTGAGCATAATAGACCTTTGTATCACGTATGGCAGTCGATGAAACAACGCTGTGGCAATAAGAATAGCCATGTTTATCAGTATTACGGTGGCAGGGGTATTAGCGTATGCCATGAGTGGACTGAGTATATACCGTTTCGAAATTGGGCTTTGGCAAACGGCTACGCGCGTGGTCTTACTCTTGATCGTATTGATACAGATGGTAACTATGAGCCGTCAAACTGCAGATGGGTAACAATGTCTGTACAGAACTCAAATAAGCGCCACTACGAAAGGCCGTCTCTTTACAAACCTGTTGATGCAATAGGCGATGATGGTCTTGTGTCACATTTTCCAAGCATAAAGAGCGCTGCAGAGTCTATCGGAGGAAACGTCAATTCGAATAAGACGCGCATACACAAGGCTCTTCGAGGGGAGATAAACAAGGCATTCGGCATGAGGTGGGAATATGCGTAAGCTCACCTTTATCTCGCTCTTCTCCGGCATAGAGGCTGCGAGCCTCGCGTTCGAGCCGCTCGGATGGGAGCCGGTGGCCTTCTGCGAGGTCGACGAATTTGCAAGTTCTATCTTGGCGAACAGGTGGCCCGACGTGCCGAACCTCGGGTCGATATGCGACGTGGATTGGAGTGAGTACCATGGAGCAGCTGACGTTTGCATTGGAGGATTTCCGTGCCAAAGCTACAGCATTGCCGGACTCCGCAAGGGACTGGCTGACCCTAGAGGTGAGCTCATGCTCGAGTTTCTCAGAGCTTGCAGGGAGGTCGACCCCGAGTGGGTCATCGCGGAGAACGTCCCAGGCCTTCTTTCCTCTCACCAAGGAAGGGATTTCCAGACCTTCCTCGACGCGGTGGCTATCCTATGGCCTCGGGGGGGCTGCTGTTGGAGGGTTCTGGACGCGCAATGGTTCGGACTCGCCCAGCGGAGGCGCCGTCTGTTCGTTGTCGTCAACACTCGAGACTGGAGACGTGCCGCAGCGGTACTATCTGAGCCCGAAGGCGTGCTCTGGGATCTTGCGCCGCAGCAGGAAAAGAGGAAAGCCCTTGCCTCCGGTCCTGCAGGAGACGCTGGAGAGGGTGGCGGCGGAGGAGTGACGTCGTTCAAATGGTGGCAGGGAGCCAACGCGAGGTCGGTCGCCGCATACGATGACGGGACCACGTCCACGCTCACCAACTCCGACAGCCACCAGGCCGCCGTAATGTACCCTTCCGACAAGATGCTGTGCATGGCGAGCGGGCAGGCGCACGCCGAGATAGGCGAGGACGTCAGCCCGACGATGTCGGCGAGGCAGTTCAAGGACCCACCGATCGTCATTGACCGCGCCGCCTACAACCAGGGCGCGAACGCGCAGTACCCCCCCACATAGAGCAGACCGAGCTGATGGACACCCTGGTGGCGAGGGGTCCGCACGCGATTGCGTACTCTCCAACGGACAGGAGATAGTCGGCGCGCTGTGCGTGAGGGACTTCAAGGCGGTGGGGAGCCAGTACGTGCAGGAAGGAAAGGTCATATGCCAGAGGAAGCGTACGTCCTGAAGGTTCGCATGGGAAGCGACACGTGGGTAAAGCCCGACGGCACCGTTGGCACCGCAGGCAAGGGGGCGCTCATAGAGAGGGAGGTCACGTTCACGTTGGCTACGAGACAGGACCAGACGCTGTTCCACCCAAGTGGCGGCGGATACGTGGTGAGAAGGCTCACGCCGACCGAGACAGAGAGGCTGCAGGGAATGCCTGACGGCTACACCGACCTGACTGGCTGCGACGTCAAGGCGGTGACGGACAAGGTGGCCGAGTCGCTCGGATACGACGAGAGGCAGAAGGCGAAGCTCAGGAGAAACGTCCAGAGGTGGTCGAACGAGTGCCCTGACGGCCCGAGGTACCGGTGCACGGGAAACAGCTTCGCGGTGCCGGTGGTCGGGTGGATCGGCGCGCGCCTGCAGATGGTGCAGGAAATCATAGACGAGACGGAGGGGGCCGACGAGGCCCCCGACTCATGTAGCGAACGGGATTCATTCGATTGGATGCAAGATGCCAAGTAAGTTCCAGAGAAACCTGAAGCTGCTCATGCTCGACAGGGAGATGACGCAGAAGCAGCTCGCCGACGTCATAGGAACGAGCCAAGGGGACGTCTCCAGATGGGTGAACGGATACGTCTCGCCGACTTTGACAAAGCTCGTGAGGCTGAGGGAAGCGTTCGGCTGCACGTGGGAGGAGCTGCTCGGGGAAGGCCCCGACCTCGGTGCTGGTCGAAGGAAGCTCTCTTGAGGGTCGGGTGGTTCTCGTGCGGATGCTCATCCCTCGTGGCGTGCAAGGTCGCGCAACCGGACGAGGTCATATACATACACGTCACCGACCAGCATCCCGACACGCTGAGGTTCCTCGCAGACGCGAGGGTGCTTCTTGGGAGGCCGATAACGGTACTGCAGTCGATGCGGTATGCGAACGTCGGTGACGTCATAGTCTCGAACGGATACATAAACGGGCCGTCCGGCGCGAGGTGCACGCTCGAGCTCAAGAAGAGGGTCAGGCAGGACTGGGAGCGCGAGCACTGGGCGAGGCACACGTACCTCTGGGGCTTCGATGTCACGGAGAGGTCTCGCGCCAGGAGGACGGTCGAGGCGATGCCTGAGTTCGACCACGAGTTCCCGCTGATAGACAGGGGGCTCACCAAGGAGGACTGCCATGCCCTCTGCGAGGAGTGGGGCATACGGAGGCCCGAGATGTACGACCTCGGGCTGCCGAACAACAACTGCATCTGCTGCGTAAAGGGTTCGAAGGGCTACTACAACAGGATGCGCGAGCTGTTCCCGGAGGCGTTCGCGAGGAGGGCGCGCGAGGAGCGCGAGGTGGGGCACAGCTGCCTCAGGGGCACGTTTCTCGACGAGCTAAACCCGAGGGCGGGCAGGGGGAAGGTGGTCGTCCCGGACTGCTCGCTCGCATGCACGTACGTTTTGGAACATGAGGCGGAAGGAGGCCAAGATGGCTGATCTGGTTTACGAGGAGATGCCCGGCGGCGGGCGCAAGGAGCGGGTGTACGAGAGGTACATACCGATAGTCGAGGAGTTCGAGCGGTCGCTGCAGCCGACGGCCAGGGTGCGCGACGACGTGAGCCAGGCGGCGCTCGTCGGCAGGCTGAGGTCAGCCATAGCGCACTCGGACGCGAGGGGCGTCGTCGGGGTGAAGGTGAGCGGCAGGAGGACGTACCTCAAGAGGATCGACTCGATAGGGGGTGTCGCGCGATGAGGTTCACGATATCGCAGCCGACGCTGCTCAGGTCGCTCTCGACGGTCTCGAGGGGAATGGCGTCGAACCCCGACAACCCGATGCTCGGCGGGGTGCTCGTCGTCGCCTCAGACGGCATGGTCGAGATGCAGGCGACGGACTCGAACGTCTCCGTCAGGCACGTCGCGCCCGCTGCCGTGGAGGAGGAGGGCGCCACGGTGCTCTCCGGCAAGCTGCTCGCGAACATGGCGAAGGGGATGCCCGACGAGGCCGTGACGTTCGAGACGAGGGGGCCGCGCGTGTCGGTCGAGTGCGCGAGGTCGAGGACGCTGCTGAACCCGCTCGACCCGGCGCTTTTCCCGAGGTTCCCGGAGGTCACGCCGACGAGCGGGGCGAGGCTCCCGGCGGACGTGCTGTCCGAGATGGTGTCGAGGGTGCACAGGATGACGTCGCGGGACAACTCGCGCCCGACCCTCTCCGGCGTGCTTCTGCGGGTCGGCGACGGGAGCCTCACGGTCGCGGCTACCGACACCTACAGGATAGGCGTGTGCACGGCCCCGTGCGACGGCGGGCCGTTCGAGGCTATCGTGCCGGGGCAGAGGCTCAACGACGCGCTGAGGGACGCGGCCGGGGAGGTCGTCGTCGGCATGTCCGAGAGCCAGGTCAGCGTGGCATGCGGACAGTCGACCACCGTCATGCGAAGGGTCGAGGGCACGTTCCCGAACTACGGCGCGGTCATCCCCGCGTCGTTCGGCACCACGGTGACGCTCGACGCGGGCGAGCTCGCGGACGCGGTGAGGAGGGTGGCCCTCGTCGCTGACGCGAACCCGGCGGTCACGATGCGCGTCTCGGGCGAGCTCCCCGTGGAGGTGACGCTCATGGCTACGTCGCAGGAGCGCGGCGAGGCGAGCGAGAGCGTGCCGGCCGACACGGAGGGCGTCGACGTGACCGTGCACATGAACCACAGGTACCTGCTCGACGGCATCGGCCACATGTCCGGCGGCGTCAGGTGCGGGATAGCGGGCCCGCTGTCGCCGCTTGCGTTCGAGTCCGACGACGGCATCGACTTCACGTTCCTGCTGATGCCGATAAGGGGGTAGCGATGCGCACCGAGAGGGATCGCGAGTACGCGTGGCGCATGAGCAAGGGCGGCATGTCCCACAAGGAGATAGCCGACATGCTCGGCTACCCGATAACGACGGTGAGGAACTGGATATCGCTCGGCAACAGGTTCACGCGCGAGGCGATGGACAGGCTCAACAAGGGGAGGCAGGCATGATTGAAGGTGACGAGCAGACGGCGGCTGCGATCGTAAGCGCCGCGATTGCGGCGTTCGCGTTCACGGCGATAGTGGCGGTGGTGACATGGGTGTTCCTGGGCTGAGAAAGAGGGCGGTGCGCGAGGTGCGCACGTACGGGGCAGTTGGGCGCTGCACGTGCTCGCTGTGCCACTGGCGAATCGACGCGATAGACGCCTACTGCCGCAGGTGCGGCGCGGAGCTAGTCAGGACGGAATACGTGGAGGTGGGCAAGCATGGACGAGGCAGCGAGGGACAGGCATGACACGTGCGTACATTCCGAGGCGTGCGACCGCGCCTACATGATGCTTGTGCGTTGGTATGAGAGCCAGTCAGAATGGACTCCAAATCGACCTTCTCTGGACTGCGACGGATGCGACGCCTACGACTCGCAGCACTGCCCGATGTCCTACTCGGGGACGATGCGGTGCAGGGGGCTGGCATGAGGAGCATAGGCAAAGACCCGTACTATACGCCGCCGTGCCAGTGGGAGATGGCGCGCGTGGGCACGGACATGTACCAGATCGCCACCTACTGCCCGTACTGCGGCCACCACGGGCGCGACCAGATAACGCAGTATCGCGGCATATGGCTACGCCTGAAGTGCCGGAAGTGCGGCACGACGTACGAGGTGCATGGAAGAGGCTAGGGGGAGAAGATGCTGGATAGCATAGAGAGATTGCGCGATTGCGCGAAAAGACGCGCCATCACCGTGTCATTTGACAAGACGGAACTGCTCGACCAACTGGACGCCATCGAGCGCGAGGTGGAGGAGAGGTACGTAGAGGGACCGACTGACAAGAACGGCGACCCCATCACGTACCACACGATGACGCATCAGTGGGGTGCGCTGGAGTACATCTGCTGTGAGATGTATAAAGACGGCACCTACGAATGGTTCGTGCGCGGTCATGACATTTCGGCACCATTGGAGAAAGCCAAGCATGTGACGATAGTGAAACCGCCTACCGTCGAGGACGTGCTGAACGAGCTTTGCACGAAGGCGTTCCACTCAAGGCAACCCGACGCGCACGTTCGATACAAGGATGTCATAGCGGAATACGCCAAGCGCCTGCAACTGAGGGAGGCGGAGTAGATGCTGGTCAAGTCCATAACGTGCGGGTTGGACGAGGTGCACGTCAATCCGCACCAGATAGTCGACGCATGGGAGTATGACGGCAGGTACAAGTTTCGCCTGAGCAACGACATATACGTGTACGAGACGGACCGCGAGTCATATGACCGCATAGTGGCGTGGATGGAGCGGCAAGAGAGATTGGAGACTTTCTAATGGGTGGACTGTATAACATGCTATTCGGATGGAATCCCTCGTGTGTGTTGCTGGCACCGATGCTCACCGAAGAGAACCCGCAAACCTTCTTCCCGAGGTTTCGGGACTGCTACCTCAGCGGTGACCGCGAGCACATCGAGATTTACACGAGGGTCGGCGGCGGAAACCGAGAGGAATACGCCGACGAGATAGAGGACTTGCGTTCGATGCCGACATACGTATCGGACGAGGACGACGACTTCGACTGCACGTATGCCACGTTCACGTTCGAGGTGCCAGAGGAGTGGCGGGCTGACTTCGAGCACGTCAAGGCGCGAGAGTTCGGCGAGCTGTCGGATGCCTACGTCGAACGCATGCAGACGTGCTACCCCAAGCTGGACATAAGGGGGATGCTCGACAGCGCGGTGGAGAAGCTCAAGGGGGACGAATGAGCGACACACAGGAAATCATACGGTGTCGCGACTGCCAGTACGGCTACCAGCACGACTGCAAGCGATATCCGAAGGACAAGAGATATATGGGCCAATGGTACTGCATCGTGTGGGGCGACGGGATGCAGGGCGAGTGGACTAAGGCGGACGGCTACTGCCATCGTGCGAAGAGGAGAGAGGGGCAACGATGAAGAGCCAATACACAAGCATGTACCCGACCGTCGAGGTCAAACGCCTTAACCCAGACGCGCCGATGCCCAAGTTCGCGCGGGACGGTGACGCGGGCTGCGACCTGTGCTGCATGGATGCGGTAATCATCCAGCCACACCAGACGGTACGGGTGCACAGCGGCATATCGGTTGCCATACCGCGCGGCTTCGAGGGGACGCTGCGACCGCGAAGCGGCATGGCGTCCAAGCGCGGGATAACCCTCGCGAACGCGCCGTCGACCATCGACAGCAACTATCGCGGCGAGGTGCTGCTGCCGCTGCACAACATGACCGACGAGACGGTGCGAGTCGAGGCGGGCGAGCGCGTGTGCCAACTGCTGGTAAAGCTGCAACCCGAGCCGAACTTCGTGGAGGTGGACGAGTTCACCGACGCAGACACCAACAGGGGAGACTCTGGCTTCGGCTCAAGCGGGTACGGGAGGCTGTGATGGGCAATCTAACGTACGAACTTCCAACGTACGAACTACGAGCCAGATTGGACAAGCTGGGCGTGGAGTGGACGTATGCAAACGGAACGGTAAGGTTCAACGACGGCAGGCGCTGGTTCCGCGCATGGGCGTACAACGATGACTTGCTATGCGTTTCGATGGGCTACCTCACCCCCGAGCAGGCAATCGCCGCGACGGTGGGCAACGCACGAGAACCTTCCGATTCCGTTATAGAGCGCATAGAGCGATTCTGCACTGACTATGCGCAATGTCTGATAAACTCCACGATTCTCAGCAAGCGCAATCACGAGTTCGTAGACCGAAGGGCGGCGGAGAAAGCCGAGGTCGTGGAAGCCGATTTGATACGCGAGCTTGCCGAGGACATAGCGACGGTGGGCGCGGGGACGTGCAACATGGAGCCAGACGGCTACTACGGAGAGCAATACGGAATCTACAAGTGCTCCAACTGCGGCGAGCTGTGGCAGTTCGACTGCGACGGCCCGAAGGAGCACGGCTGGACGTGCTGCCCGAAGTGCCAAGCGATAATCAAGGAGGACTAGACATGGCGACAGCCGACATGCCGACCCCAGCGTGCGACGGCATGAACCGAACTGAGATTACCGCGTTGCTGGACTCTGAGCTTATACGTATGAGACTTACCCGAAGGAACGCATACAGCTATTGGGCGCATGAGGTATGGCTCGACAGATACACGGAACACGAGAAGCGGGTTGACTTCGTGGAGTTCCTGCCCAAGGGAGGTGTCACGTACAGTGACGCACCGTACATAGAACACGGCACGTTCTCGTTCTATGAGGTAAAGAGCTGCATGTCCGACCTCAAGAGCGGCCACGGCCTGAACTTTGACGGAGATGAGAACTGGCTGGTTATGCCAGTGGAGATGTTCGAGCCGTACAAGAATGAGGTAATTGATAACCCGAACGGGTACGTCGCACAACGCACGACACGCTCTAGGTGCCTTTTGTATGGCATCGGGAAGAACGGCAGGCCGACGTTCTGGGAACAGCCGAGGAAATGGAGTAACAACTGGTCGTGCCGCAAGAGAAGTGCGTCCGAGCTGCTGTTCGCCATGATGCGGGCGATGATAGCGAACTCAGACCACTCAAACGTCAACCATCAGGTAAGAAGAGCCAAGGAGGAATCCGAATGAACGCGACAATCGAACAGCTGGAAACCCTGCGCACCCCACTCGCGACCATCACGCCCGTTGTGTGGCGCGACGGTGACATGTGCGGGCTGGCGAGCGTGAGGGTCACTCCGACATGTCCGCTGGCGCGGCTGCTGGGAGCGATTGCGAGGGCAGTCGCATGACCGACGAGCAACGCGCCAAGCGAATCCACCATCACATGTATGAGACCTGCGAAGGCATCGCCGAGCACGCAGAGCGAATCGTGCGACTTGAGGACGAGAACGAGAAGCTGCGAATCATTGTGTGCAATTGGTATCCGCACATGGTCAAGCGAGTCGGCATCGACGCCCTGACTCAGTGGGGGTACATGGACGTGCTTCGCGAGCTGGGAATCGAGGTGACCGAGAATGAATGACTACAACAAAGGCGCACTGCCAGACCCATGTCTGAGGCTGGACTACGGATTCGGCGAGCAGTGGGCGTCGGTCGAGCTTGGCGACGGCACGGGATACGTCAGACTAGTCGACTATGAGAAGGCCGTGGCCGAGAACGCCAAACTGCGTCGAGCGTCAGAGCGGGATGCAGACGTCATGGAGTCGCTGAATCTATCGCTTGAGGAAGCACAGGCCGAGAACGACAAGCTGCGGGAGATGGTCGATGGGCTTACATGGTGCTGTGAGCATTACTCCTGTAGACAAGAGTGCCCGCTGTATGACGTGTCCGAGCCTGACCATTGCCGCGAAGTATCAATCAAGCGCGAGCTGGGAATCGAGGTCGAAGATGACTGACGCGAAATACCTCGGACTAACCACGAACCAGCTCGCCAAGATTGCCAGCGACCTCAAGGCAGAGAACAAGAAGCTGCGGAGGGAACTCGACTTCTACAAGGCGCAAGTCGAGCCTGTGGACGAAGACAATCGTCGGCTTAGGGAGAGATGGAAGGAGGCCTTGGCCGAGAACGGGAAGCTGCGGGACGCCATGTACGCAGACGCAAAGAGACACGGCCTGCAGCACATGGACGCCGACGAGCTGAGGGTATGGGCCACGAGGCAGGCGGAATTGATAGACGCGCTGCGGAAGGTGGCAAAGGACATGTACCCGTCGTATTGCTATGCCAACGGCGGCAATGGCGAGACTTACCTGACCTACGAGCAAGACGCGGACATACGTGACCGCGTGCGAGAGCTGGGGGTGCTGGACGAATGAGCACAGGCTTAATCGTTGCGGTCGTGACGCTTGTCATCGTGGCCGCGATATACATGGCCTATACGATGGGCGAGATATCGGAGATGCGCCGAGCATTGGAGCGTATCGAGCGCAGGCAGAAGCTGAGCGACATACCCACGGAAAGGCGGCCAGACATAGAGGTGCTGCCGTATGAGTCAGTCACCCCACGCATAAATGCGGGGGCTTGCAATAGCCCCGACTGACCAGCCTGAGTGCTTCGGGCACTACGTTGTCCGCGTCATGGCACCCCGAGATGCCTCCTCAGTCTCGGGCTCTGCCGCCCGTCATTAAACAGCCCGCAGGGGTGTGGGCAGTGTGGCGGGCACGACAAGCGCGGACAACATTGGCGAGAGGAACATTACCGCCCTTCTGGGCGAGGAGGTATTTATGGTTTTCGTACTTGACACGAAGAAGAGACCTCAGCCGCCAGTACATCCGGCAGAGGCGAGGAAGCTCCTGAGGGACGGCAAGGCGGCCGTGTTCAGGAGGGTTCCGTTCACGATCATACTGAGGGAGGAGAGACCACCTGCTGAGAAGAGATACAGAATCAAGATCGACTACGGCAGCAGGCACACGGGCCTCGCGCTGCTCGACGGGAGCGAGGTCGTGTGGCTCGGACAGATAGAGCACCGCACGAACATCAAGAAGCTCATGGAGAAGCGCAGCGGCTACCGCAGGAGGCGCAGGAGTGCGAACCTGAGACACAGGAAGCCGCGCTTCGACAACCGCACGAGGCCGAGGGGATGGCTCCCGCCGTCCCTGGAGAGCCGCGTCGGCAACATCGAGACATGGGTCAGGCGGCTCTGTGCGCTCGCGCCAGTGGGCGCAATATCGTACGAGAACGTCAAGTTCGACACGCAGCTCATGCAGGATGACACGATAGAGGGCGTCCAGTACCAGCAGGGGACTCTGCAAGGCTACGAGGTGCGCGAGTACCTCTTGGAGAGACGTGGCCGGAGGTGCGCCTACTGCGGAAAGGAGAACGTCCCGCTCGAGATCGAGCACATCGTCCCGAGAAGCAGGGGCGGCTCGAGCAGGGTCAGCAACCTGACGCTCTCCTGCCACGAGTGCAACCAGGCCAAGGACGCCATGACCGCCGAGGAGTTCGGGCATCCCGAGGTCCAGAAGCAGGTCAAGAGCCCGCTCAGGGACGCGGCGATCGTCACCGCCACGAGGTGGAGGGTGTACGGCGCGCTCGTGGGCACCGGTCTTCCCGTCGAGTGCGGGACGGGCGGCAGGACGAAGTACAACCGAACGAGGCTCGGCTTGCCGAAGGAGCACTACTACGACGCGTGCTGTGTCGGAGAGTCGACGCCCGACATGCTTGCAATTAAGACGGACGAGGTCTTGGTGATCACAGCGAGGGGACGCGGGTCGCACTGCAGGACGAACGTCAACGCGTCTGGGTTCCCGAGGGGATACAGGGCACGGCAGAAACTGTTCTTCGGGCTCTCCACGGGTGACTACTGCAGGGCTGACGTCGGAAGCGGAAAGAAAGCCGGTACCTACGTCGGCAGAGTCCTTTGCAGGAAGACGGGTTCCTTCGACATAAACACTACGCAAGGGCGGGTCCAAGGCTTGAATCACAAGTGGTTCACCGCCCTGCAGAGGTCAGACGGATACGAATATCACACGGAGAGGAGGGGCGCCACTTCCTCCCCATGCCTAAAGGCAGGGGCTTCCGTGACGCAATGAGGTGAGGTCGCATGAGTGACTGGAAGGCGGAGGCGCTCCGCCACAAGTACGACCCTTTGCCAGAGGAGCCGAAGCACAGGAAGAAGGCCAAGAAGAGGCATGTCCGAAGCGACCACAGGCACGATTACGAGGAAATCGCCATAGACGCAGGCACATACACGTTTAGCAGGGGCGAGCGGCGCAAGAACTACCACAAGGGCATGCGATGCAGGATTTGCGGGAGGTTGCATAACGTGAGGTTTTGGGAGTGGCGTGAGGAGCCGCCAGAGGACATGCCGCTGTACGAGGTGGACGGCATCAAAGGACTGCTTGCCAAGGAGCTTGGCGAGGATAGGAGGGTGCGGTGAGTAAGGCGTCAATCATAAAGAAGAGCGTTCTTGCGGGCGTCCTGATTGCGATAGGAGCCTTGTTCTCTATTGCCGCAAGGCCATACGGAAGCGTCGTGCAAGGACTGTGCTTCTCGGTAGGCCTGTTCGCCGTTCTGTGCACGGGGGCGAGGCTGTTCACTGGCTCCATGCTCGCCATCGAGTCCGTGTGGCGCAAGGACATGGGCATATCGGACGTTCTGGTCATGTGGGTGACCCTTTGGGCGATGAACCTGCTTGGAGCCGTCTGCGTGGCTCTCATGGCCTCACAGACGGGCTTCGACGCGACCGCCACGGCACAGTCGAAGGCGGCGCTCCCGTGGCACTCGGTGCTCATGCGGGCGGTGCTGTGCAACGTGCTGGTCTGCCTCGCGGTGTGGACGTTCAGCCACGGCAAGCTCACGACAGTCAACGCGTTGGCCGCGTCGTTGCTTCCAGTCGCGTGCTTCGTGGCATGCGGCTTCGAGCATAGCGTTGCCGACATGCTCTACCTGCCGCTTGGGATGATGCAGGGCGCGGTGTCGCTGACAGACTGCATGCGGGTGATTCTCACGGCGACGGCGGGCAACATGGTCGGTGGGATAGCGTTCGCTTGGATGGTAAGGGAATGAGTGACTACTACCTCTGCGACTACTGCGACAACCAACACGTCAAAGGAAACGCCTACGAGTGGCAAGAGATGTGCGACGCGGGCGAAATCGAGCCGAAGGTCATGCACGACCACCACGGCATGGACGGCAAGAGATACGACGAGCCAACGTATGTATGCGAGCACTACGTAGCGAGGAGAGGTGAAGCATGTACGGAGAAAACCTAGGGACAGGCACGCTCAAGAAGATGCTCGTCCGCATCGCGACTGCGATAAACAACGATGAGACGTATCTCGGTGACACGATTGCGGAGGACTGCCGATACCTCATGGAGGGCGCGACCGTCCTGTGGCTGGCAGAAAAGGAAGAGGAACAGCCAGAGTGCCGCGCGGAGAGGACTCTGATGTACGAAGGTACGCCCTACGAGCGCTATGGGTACGTATGCGAGCACACGGGAGAGGAGTACGCGATGGGATGGATGCCAAGGCATTGCCCAGAGTGTGGCGGGATGCTGGTGGTCACTGGCGAGGAGGTAGTCGATGGGTAAGGTTGCAGACCCACTGAGGGAACAGGTTGAGGAGATATTCAAAATCATTGACCTCCCGCATTTCACCGATATAGACGAGAATCTTTGCACTGAGTTGCTTCGTATAGCCGACCAGATAGACCGCGAGCACGAGCGCCGCATGGAGCAATGCAGGCACGAGACGAAGAGGGCGTTTGCCAAGTATTTGCGGCAGATAACTGCGGAGTACGAGCGCGACCACAAGCGAAAGTCATGGGTGGCGCAGAATAAGATGCAGCTTGAGCTGGATGTGCTCAAGCATAAGGAGGGGATGGGACAATGACTACCATAACGCCGTATCAGGCACTTAGAGAGAACGAGTTCGCGGTGGTGACGCGCAACGAGCCGCGCCATGTGTACGACCTCTACCCGAGCAAGGACATAGCGTGCAGAATATGCAACGACCTCAACCGCAGGTACGGCGACATGTACGAGGTTGCTGCGATAGACTTTGGAGAGACGGCATGAAGACAGCGACGTTCTACCCTACGCCTTACGGCTCCACGGACGCGGCGCACACATACAGTACGGCTCTATACGAGATAGAGAACGGGCTGAATGTGAGAACCACTCAGATGTGCCTGCTCAACTACGTAAAGGACTACGACTTAATACGTATCGTAAGCAATCCCACCGACGTCGTAGAGATCATAAACAACCACGACAAGACCTACGAGTGCGACCGAACGAAAAAGGAGCTTAGGGTTGGGCATAACTTCTTCAAGCTCTGGGAGAACGGGGAGTTTGACCTATGAGAAAGGCGGCTATAGCCACACTCGCCCTCGCATTGGCATTGTGCGGTTGCACAAGCGGCGAGAAGGGCGTGCAACGAACGGAGGGCAGCCCGAAGCCGGAACTGAGCCAGAGGTTCCTCTGCGACAGAGCATATGCCTTTGAGACGGTGGTAGACTCAAAGACGGGCGTCACGTACCTGGTTGTGCGCAACGGCGACAACATCGGCATAACACCACTGCTCAATAGGAACGGTTACCCAGTCATAAGCGAGGAGGTGGGCGAGTGATTACGCTGGGGTCAGGCATCGTCGGCGTAGCTGGAATCGCCGCGTGCCTCTACATGACAGAGCATGGCTACGAGTGGTGGCAGGTAGCACTCATGGCGCTCTTCACGCTATGCGTGATGCCGAGATTCAGCCTTAGCTACAGCCACAAGGAGGACGCAGAATGACACGGGAGAACCAAGAGGCGCTGATACGGGCCTACAGGGCGGCGATAGAGGCGGGGCAAAGCGAGATAGCCGAGCTGTTGGAGAAATTGATATTAAGCGAGATGGGATCAAACGGCCCTGTGATGCGCGGAATCAAGATTGGCGATGGGGAGCAGCAAATCAAACCGCCTTGGAACGTGACGTGCGAGCCAGGTGTCACGCTGCTCGGCGCGAAGATGGAATGCACAGGAATCGACCATCTGAGCAAGGAGGCGACGGCATGACCGAGAGCTTCGATGGCGCGATGGCGTTCGCACGAGCGATTGTGGCCGACTGTGACGCACCAATACTCGACCGCCTGCAAAGGGCGCACGAGCACGAGATGGAGCAGCTTCGCCGCTTGCGGTTTCGCGAGGGGTACGAGGCTGGGCAGAGGTCGATGGACGCGGAGCACTACGCCGTCGCGCTAAGGCTCAAGCACCTGCCGTTGGACGAGGACAGCCACGGCAATCTTTCGCAAATCGCACGGGCGGTATGGCACAGCGACTTCGGCTGGACGAGGGGAGCGTGCGAGGCGCTGCGAGACGAGCTGGTACGACTGTTGGGAGGCGTCCATGACGATCCTGCACCGACTGCTGCAACTTGCGGCGCTTGCGATGCTGATTGCGATTGTCATAACCAGCAGCCGAAAGCCGTAGCGCATGACGTGCTTGGCAACGAACGGCACAAGGCGGTGTGCGAGCTGAGGAACGCAAGAGACAGCATGAGCGACAACTTTGCAGACAACGTATCAAGAATCATGTATGCCATCGACGCGAGGCCGAAGGTTTGCGAACGTGCTTGCGAGGCAATCGCCGACCGTCTCATTCACCTTCTCGGAGGGGACGAGCCTGCGGAGTCACTTATCGAAACCTTGGTCAAAAACACCGAAGAGCTGAGCAGGCAGGGCAAAGTCAGGTTCCCGCCGAACGCGGATGGAAGCCTAGACAGCCTGAAAACCGTGGAAGAGACGGCGGCGCTCATAGATGAGGTGAAGATGCGAGCCGACCAGTCCCACGAGTCAAGTCCCATGAGACAAGAAAATGAGACTGGAATCACCGACGAGCTGCGGAAGTGGGCGAGTACGGAGGTGCCGTACAAATACGGTCACCAGCTCCACGCCATTGCCGACCGCATAGACGCCCAGTTCAAACGCATCTGCTGGCAGCAGGAGGCCGTGCTGCAACATACCATAGACACAATGGTGGACGAGCGCGACGAGCTGCAAAGGGAGCGCGACGAGCTGCGAACCGAGCTTGAGGACACGCGTGCCGCCCTGAGGCTGCAATTCATAGCGGATCGCGAGGCCGTGCGCAGGATAGGGGCGCTGCATGGGTAGCCGAAGGCCATGGACCGAGCCCGAGGTCGATGCGCTCGAGCGCAACTACAAGAGGTACGGCGGCGACGTCGACGCGTGGGACGAGCGGATCGACAGGACGCGCAGGGCGGTCGTCTCGAAGGCGGAGAAGCTCGGCCTCGCATGCCCGTCCCGTCGCGGCAGCTCGCTCGAAATGGCTGACCAGCGGCGGCTCGAGTACGTGGTAAACGAGCTGTGCGGGAGGCTCGGCGTGTCCAGGAGGCAGCTCGCAAGAGAGGTCGCGCTCATCGCGGCAAGGGCCGGACGATGAGCGCATGGTACAGGGAATGCGACCATGTTGCGTCCGTCATGGGCAAGAGCGTCGTGTTCGCCAACATCGAGTACCCGTCCGACGAGCCTCCGGACGAGATAGTGATCCGCGGCGTGCGGTACGTGCGCGAGGTCGAGCCGAGGGGCAGGCACATGAGGGAAGAGAGAGGGGCGTATATGCCCCTCCTTTCGGTTAGGGAAGAAGCCGAGATGGGAGAGGGGCATATATCTGCCCCTCCTTTCTGTTAGGAAGGAACAAGCAGATGGTCTTTTTCGTAATAGCGGTGATATGCGTCGTGCTGGCAATCGCGATAGTCGCGAGGGGAGGTGTGATGTTCGACGAAGTCTCCAACGAACCCGCGTACGGCCGCGGAGTGGCGGTCGTGCCGCTCGTGATCGCTGCGGTGACCCTGGCGATATCCATGGTCTACGCTCAGGACGCCGGCGAGGTGTGCGTGAGGATAAACATGGGCGGGTCGCTTGACGGGTACTCCGAGGAGGCGGGCTTCCACGTCAAGGCCCCGTGGCAGAGCGTCGTGAGCTATGACGTGCGAAACAACCTCATCAACCTCTACAGGGAGACGGAGTACACATATGACGGTGGCGCGGCTCAGGGGTCGTGCGTCACGGTCAACGACAAGGGCGGCGCGTCGGCCGACATAGACCTCCAAGTAGTCTACTCGCTCGACGGCGACTCCGCGCTCGCGCTATACCGAGACTACGGCACACAGGAGAAGTTCACGTCAGACGTGATCCTCAACGACGTGCGTGCCGTGGCGCGCGAGGTGGCCGGGCAGTACGACACGATTACGCTGCTCACCAACAGGGGCGAGTTCACCAAGGGCATGCGCGACGCCCTCACGAGGAGATGGGACGAAATGGGCCTCAACGTCGAGCAGGTGTCGATTCAGGACGTCCGTTACGCCGACTCCATCAAGCAGAAGTACGCCGAGGCGCAGGCCGCAGAGGTGGCGAAGTCGAAGGCGCTCAACGACCAGGAGACGGCCAAGGTCGTCGCGAACACCAAGAAGATAGAGGCGCAGGGCGAGGCGGACGCGAACAGGGTCCTCACCGAGTCGCTCACCCCAGAGGTCATACAGCAGCGCTACATCGACACGCTCAGGGAGATAGGCAAGTCAGGCAACCTCGTGGTGGTGCCCGAGGGGTCGACGCCCATGGTGAACGTTTCGAAGTAATGGGCATCGACTACAAGGCCATCTTCTCGCGCGAGCTGGAGAAGATAGTCATGGAGACGCTGGAAGAGCACGGCATCGAGTACATATACGAGGACGAGCTGAACGAGATAGTCACCGACATCACGCTCGCAGAGTACTGGCCGTGCATACAGGAGCTCAGGCGGACGTACAAGATGCCGAGGGCGACGGACGGCATCCGGTTCAGGTGGTAGGAGGGAGTGATTGCGATGATGATGGACAGGCTGTTCGACATACCGGCCGTCGCGCAGGAGCGCGGCTGCGGGACGTGCGCACATGCCGCGCAGAGGCACGGGACGCATGCGAGGGGGACGTATCCGCTCGTGTGCCTCGTCATGGCGTGCCCCGTGAGCGCGAGCTACGAGGGCATGGCAGGCAGGAAGGCGACGGACTGGCCGTGCAAGGCGGACTTCGACGACCTCGGGCCGTTCCCGAGGGGATGGGAGCCGCGCGATGGTCAGTCTTAGGAACTGCTCCGGATGCGAGTACCTCGTGGTCGACGAGGACGGCATGAGGTGCGCGTTCGTGGGGCTGTGCGTCTACAAGAAGGAGTTCGGCAGGCCGTACGGGTACAGGACCCCGGAGGACAAGATGCCCAAGCCCGAGAGGAGGGACGATGCCGGAGGACGAGGTTAGACGGCCGCTGCTGTTCGGCATGTCCAACGGCGGCGAGTTCGAGCCGGTCTGCGAGATATCCGATACGTCCCCTTTGTCTAGCGACACGGATGACGGGCCGTACTACGACCCCAGCGTCTTCGACGAGCTCTCGGCCACGGTCGAGGTCGGCCTCGAGGAGTACGGCGACGCGCTCGCCAAGCTGGGCACGGTGTTCCACGCCACAGGCAGTCAGATACAGCTCATGTTCGATCGCATCGTCCGCGCGCCGAGGTTCTGGTACATATGGCAGTACAAGTCGCACCCGAAGGGCAGGGGCAGGCGTCGCAGAAGGCCGTCCTGGATGAGGGTGAAGACGGTGCTGCACGACGTGGAGGTGGAGTCGAGCGGAGACATCGCGACGTTCAGGGCGGTGATGCCAAGATGAGCGGCAGGAGGGTGTGCGTCACCGGCGGGCGCGACTTCGATGATGCCGCCCTCGTCCGCAAGGCTTTCGACGAGATCGGGCTGCGTGGCGGTGACACCCTCGTGCACGGCTGCTGCAGGGGAGCCGACCTGCTGTGCGACCGCATAGCCCGCAACGAGTACGGAGCACGCAGCGAGGCGCACCCTGCCGACTGGTACAGGCACGGAAAGGCCGCAGGGCCAATCAGGAACCGGGAGATGCTGGGGTCAGGCATCGACGTGCTGCTGGCGTTTCCCGGCGGAAGGGGCACCGAGAACTGCGTTGCCACTGCAATTAGGATGGAAATCGAGGTGAAGAGGTATGGATAGTGCTAACTATGGAACGAGCGGCATCCAAAGGCTCAGGAACATGTCACACGAGTTCGACGGTATGTACGATGGCGGCGACAACAGGAGCTTAGGATACAGGCTCAGGAGCCTCATATGTGACGTCGAGCGCGAGCTTAGGGAGTCGACGGACTTCTGCAAGAGGGTGGAGCTCGCGGCCTCGAAGGGTGTCGACGTCACCCTGTTCGGGGCGGAGTACACGCCTTACCCGAAGGGCAAGGACGGGCAGCCCATACTCCTGGGCCAGAAGGTGTACGGCGAGGACGGCCGCGAGTGGACAGTATTGCGGATCATAATCGGCAAGCGCCACTGCGTCGTGGGCAACGACGGCTCCGAGACCAAGGAGATGCTGCCGGAGTGGCTTACCCATGAAAGGCCGGAGACGGCGCGCACGGTGGTGTCGGAGCTTGTCGAGGAGGCGTGGAATGCGTTCTGCCGAGGAGTCACGCTGTCCGAGCTGGAGGTCAAGGGGGCGTTCGACGGGTATGCCGATAGGCTCGAGCTCAAGAGGCCGTGCGCGTGCGAGTCGACTGGCGTGGTCGCCGACGGCAGGTACGTCGGCAACAGGTGGTTGGACATGGACGAGGAGGTACGGGCATGATCGCCGCGCTCTTTGATGTCGTGGGGGCGATTGCGGCCGTTGGCCTCGGTGTGGTGGTCATCACGCTGATGTGCGCGTTGGTGCTTTTCTTCGCGACGGTCATACGTGACATGTGGCACGAACTTATGCGCCACGACAAAGGAGGAGGACACCTATGACACCGTGCCCCCAGACGACCGAGCTCAGGGAGGGCCTGGACAGGCTCGGGATACCGTACGAGACGAGCGACGCCGAGGGGTGGGTCGACCTGGACGAGTGGACGGAGGTGTTCGCCCACCACGAGCAGACGGACTTCATCCACGGCGACAGGATATACACGGTGACCTACCATTGGGACAGGGATGCCGACGAGCGCAAGATGGGGCGCTCGCTCGGATGGCCTGCATTCATGGAGTGCGAGGTCGACGGCATGTCCAAGATGGTGGAGGCGTGGGAGCTCCTCGAGGAACTCGGGTAGACGAACAAATTTACTGGTTCTCGCGCACGTTGCGAACGCGTGTGCTACACTTGAAGAACACTGATGCGCCGTAGTATCGAGCATGGTAGTAGCACAGTCGTGCGACTTGGTACGCCTTTTTGCCATCAGGACTATCCGTTTTTCCAGCGACGAATGCGCCGCTGGATAGTCCTGCGAAAGGCGTGCCTTATGTCAGACAATAGTGTTGTCAACCATGGTGGTGTTGACTATAGAAGGGTTATGCGTGGTGGTTACTTCGTCTTGCATCCCATAGACGGAGAGCGTACGGATTACAGCGTGTCGATACCTGAGCATAGACTTGTTTATGAAATTGCCCATAACAAAAAATTGCCAAGCGACGTACAGGTCCATCATCTCAACCACGACAAATTGGATAATCGAGTCGCTAATCTGATAGCAGTTACTCGCGAGGATCATATGCGCATACATGCATATGAGAACAATCATGTCGATCGCATAACTCGGAAGAGGCGTACTGACGACATACTTGCTAACCTTGCGACATATGACGGGCAGATATATTACAGGAGGCTCAGGGACGGAAAATACGTGCTCTCACCGATTGTTGACGGGCATATCGATTTTGAAAAGACTGTATATGAGCACAGACTTGTCTACGAACTCGCCAACGGAATAGAGCTTGACGCAACGACGCGCATAACGCATATCAATGGTGACGATACAGACAATCGAATCGAAAACCTCTCAGTTGACAAAACGCATTTTTCGCGGCCAAGCAAAGATGAGCTTAAAGGCTTGATTAAGGGATACACTGACCGCGAAATTGCTGAGAGGTTCGGGGTACGTAGGCATACCGTATACAAATGGAGAAGGTTCTATGGCTTTCCTCCTGAGAATGGCTATAGGAATACGAACGAGAAGTAGTTTTAAGGCGTCCAACGTCTTGATAATAACGGATGTGATGCAATGCAAGACTTGAAGATATACGCCAAGAACCTCGAGCGGGCGGCTCGGGAGCAGATAGACACGCTCGCGAGCCTGCCCGCCTTCGAGGGGGCGAAGATAAGGATTATGCCCGACGCGCACGCCGGAGCGGGATGCGTCATAGGGTTCACCGCCGACCTCGGCGACAAGGTGGTCGCGAACCTGGTGGGGGTAGACATCGGCTGCGGGATGCTCACGGTCAAGCTGGACGGGCGCGTGGACTTCGAGCGTCTCGACAAGGTGATCCGCAAGGTCGTGCCGAACGGCTTCGGAGTGCACGGCAGGCCGACGTGCGACGTGGCGTCCCTCGGCCTCAGGTGCTTCGACAGCCTCAAGAAGGTGGAGCACCTCGACAGGTCGATGGGGACACTCGGCGGAGGGAACCACTTCGTCGCTGTCGACGAGGACGCCGATGGCAACCAATACCTCATCATCCACACGGGCTCGCGCAACCTCGGGCTGCAGGTGGCAAACATCTACCAACGGCTCGGCGAGGAGACGTGCGACGCCGACGTGCCGAGGGACCTCAAGTGGCTTGACGGACAGGATGCCGATGACTACATGCACGACATGAGGATATGCCAGAGGTGGGCGTGGGAGAACCGCGAGGCCATAGCGAAGGCCATCCTCGTCGGAATCAGGTCGGATGCAGATGACGAGTTCCAGACCGTCCACAACTACATCGGAGACGACAACGTCATACGAAAGGGAGCCATATCCGCAAAGGGCGGCGAGCGCGTGCTCATACCGCTCAACATGCGTGACGGCTGCCTAGTCTGCACGGGGCTTGGCAACGTTGACTGGAACGAGTCGGCCCCGCACGGAGCAGGGCGCACCATGAGTCGCAGGAAAGCCAAGGAGACGCTCGATGTCGAGGACTTCAAGGCCCAGATGCAGGGCGTGTATTCCACGACGATATGCGAGGCGACGCTTGACGAGGCGCCGGACGCGTACAAGCCCGCACGGGACATCATCGACGCAATAGACGGCGTGACCGTCACCGTCGACGAGCACCTGCGGGAGGTCTACAACTTCAAGAGCACCGACGAGTCAGGCTGGCGAAGGAGGAAGAAACGCTCTTGACATAGCGACACCATCGGGCGGTCTTCGGGCCGCCCGTTTCGATTGGGGGATGCATGCGATTAGGCAACAAGGACGTCCACATATCCGACGTCTCCCCGACCCTGCATCACGGCATAGAGTCCGAGTGCGAGCACGGGCACGTGTGGTACTCCACGGTCAGGGTGTACTGCATAGACGACGGCGAGCACAGGCGATGGCTCGCGACTTGCCCCGTGTGCAGGCGGCAGACGGAGACGTGCGCGACTTACCAGGAGCCATTGGAAAGGGCGGCGATGGAGTGGTGGACATAGGCACTATAGCTAGCAACATCATAGGGCGGCCTTCGGGCCACCGCTTTTTCTAAGGAGGGACAATGAATCCGAATCGCAAGATGGCGACGATGAGGAAGGTGGACGCGATTACGCCCATCGACGGCGCAGACAGGATAGAGTGCGCGCACATCGGTGGATGGACGTGCGTCGTGGGCAAGGGGGACTTCGGACCCGGCGACCTCTGCGTGTACTACGAGGTCGACTCATTTTTGCCCACATCGGACCCGAGGTACGCGCAGTTCGCCGAGCGTGGCGAGAAGGTCATGACCATAAACGGCAACCCAACGAGAGGCCACGTGCTCAGGACAATCAAGCTCAGGGGCCAGATAAGCCAGGGCCTGCTGATGAGGCCACGGGACGTGCTGCCAGAGTCCGTTCCCGAGCATGCCTATCGGCTCATGTACGAGCGCAGGGCGAGGCTCGACGGCATATGCGGCGTGCGCGAGTACCACCCCGACCAGAACTCACTTGCCGCCGGGTTCATAGGGAAGTACGACCCATACGTGGCACCCAGGACGGGATGCGAGCGCATCCAGAACATAGACCAGGACGTGTTCGACCTAATCAAGCGGTGCGTCTACTTCACGAGCGTGAAGGTGGACGGCACGAGCATAACGCTTGTCAACGACTCCCGACACGGCCGCATAAGGGCGTTCTCGCACAACAACGAGTTCGACGTGGGCGAGGGCCAGGGCAAGCTGGTCATGGAGACTGCAGCGCGGCAATGTCTCGACGTGTTCCTCGACGAGAACCCGGACATAGCCATACAAGCCGAGCTATGCGGCCCAAAAATCGGGGGCAACACGCTCAGACTCAATGACTACAAGCTGTTTGTGTTCTCCATGTGGGACATGGTCGGCAGGCGATACCTGAACCCGTATCTGACGTACAGCCATGCCATAGCGAACTCGACGACTCCATGTCTCGACCTCGACCTCGACCAGTTCGACATGCCGCAGGACCTCATCGAGTGGACGAACTCCCTTCGCGGGTCGGTCACGAAGGATGCGCTCGACGAGGGGATAGTCGTGCACGTCATGGACACGGGCGACCTGTCAAAGGACGAGCAGACGATGCTTCGCAATGTGCTGGGCGAGCAGATGCAGATGAAGAGCGTCTCGGCGGCGTTCCTGCTCAAGAAGGCGAAGAAGGCCATATAGCTAACGACATTACGGCGGCCTTCGGGCCGCCGATTCTTTAAGGAGGATGGCATGAACGAGAAACGCAGCGGAGGATTGAGGGATGCCTAGGAAACCTATAGACGTATCTGGACAACGTTTTGGGATGCTTGTAGCCAAGGAATACATAGGACTTGGAAACTGGATATGCGAGTGCGACTGCGGCAATGAGACTGTCGCTCGCAGCACTGCGCTCATAGGCGGAAAAAGGCTTTCATGCGGATGCAATCATCAAGAAGCGCTTCGGCGCGCAAGAGTTGACAGAACCGGGAAGCGATACGGGAGACTCACAGCCATCAGACATGTCGGAAAGCAGAACTGGCTGTGTCGATGCGATTGTGGCAAAGATGTAGTGGTAGATGGAAGAAACCTAACGTGCGGACACACGAAGTCATGCGGATGTCTAAAGCTCGAAAAATCAAAAGAGCTCAATAGAACACACGGATGTTCAAAGAGTAGGCTCTATCGCGTATGGAAAGGCATGCGAAAGAGATGCCTAAACAAAAGCGAACCGGCTTATAAGAACTATGGCGGCAGAGGAATCAAGATATGCGATGAGTGGCTTGACGACTATCAAGCGTTCCGCAATTGGGCCATGGAGCACGGGTATGACGAAAACGCACCCTATGGAGAGTGCACTATCGACAGGATTGACGTAAACGGCAATTACGAGCCAAGCAATTGCCGGTTCATAACTCTTGGCGAGCAATCGAGAAATACCAGACATTGCAGACAGGTTGAGGTGGTCGACTCTAACAACGACGTCATCGCAACATATGGCACGGTCACTGAAGCAGCCGAACGCACAGGCATAAGCAAGTCGTCAATCTATCGAACATGCACTGGCAGACAAAAGAGCACACACGGACTGCGAATGCGATATAGATCCCGCATTCATGCTCAAGAAGTCGAAGAAGGGATAGGATAATGGGCAAAATAACCAGAAAGATACGCATCCCGACGGGATACCTGTTCACCGGGGAGTACTCCCACGGCGAGCTCGAGACTCTGTCCATAGGCGACTACGGCAAGCGGCACAACATAAAGGCCGACTTCCTCGGGTTCCACGACGACGTGGAGAAGGTAAGCAACGGCAGGACGGAGCCGCTGTCAGAGAAGTGGGTGGTCACGCTCTCGACCCAGTACGGCTGTCCGATGCGATGCGCGTTCTGCGACTGCCCCAAGGTGCCGTTCGGTGGCAACGCGACCATCGGAGACCTCAAGGCCCAGCTGTACAACGCGCTGGCGTGCTTCCCGGACGAGCATTACGCCGGCAGACTCAACGTCCACTTCGCGCGCATGGGAGAGCCGTCGCTCAACGACTCGAACGTCATCGGCTTCTCCCAGTGGATGGCGACGCACAAGCGTGACATCAAGCACGACACCGGGGTCTCGGTTGACGTGCTGCATCCCGTGTTCACAACGATGTGCCCGAAGAGCCTCGGACGGCAGGGGCTCAAGTCCGTGCTCGGGCAATGGTGCACCGTCAAGAACGAGACGTACGCAGGGTGCGCCGGCCTACAGCTATCGGTGAACTCCACGAGCGACGCCCAGAGGGACGAGATGTTCGGCGGGATGGCGATGTCTCTCGAGGAGATAGCGGACGTATGCTCGTTCCTGCCCGAGCCGCTCGGCAGGAAGTACTGCCTGAACTTCGCGCTCGCGGACGGGTACGAGGTCGACGTCGACCGTCTCAGGGAGCTGTTCGCCCCGACCGACTTCATGGTCAAGATCACGCCCATCCACAACAACGACGCCTGCAGGGAGTCAGGCATCGAGACGAGCCACGGCTACACGGACTCGACGTGGTACCGCAAGGCGGAGGAGGACCTCAAGTCTGTCGGCTTCGACGTGCTCGTGTTCGTCCCGTCCATGGACGAGGAGGACGGGCTGGTGACGTGCGGCAACCTCGTGCTCTCCGGGTCTGAGGTCAGGAACGAAGTGCTTTAGCTAGCGACATTTCGGCGGCCCTTCGGGGCCGCCTTGTTAGGGGGAAACATGGGAAACAAGCTCAGGGACGTGCTCTTCCCGACTCGCGAGCAAGCCATGGCGACACGCAAGAGGCTGCTTGGCCTTTTCGGCTTGCCGGACAGGCACGTCAGGTACCTGTGCGCCGCCGAGTTCCAAGGAATGCAAATCATACACGAGGGGTACGCAGAACAGCACACTCCATGCAGCTTCTCCGAGGGTCCCGGCGACTGGTACTGCTTCCGATTCGGAAATGGTGGAAGGACATACAGGATCACAGTCGAGGAGGTCGAGGAGGTCGACTAGCATGCACATATGCGCCGAATGCCTCGACTTCATGGAGTGTGGCGACTGGGACATCTGCTGCAGGCAGCAGGTCAGGCGCCTCACCTACGAGTACTGCGAGGCGTGCGACACGTTTCGCGAGGGACGCGAGATAAGGCCGGTCATAGTCACTGGGGAGGCGGTTGCCTTCAGGCCGAACGGCGAGGTCACGTTCGACGAGTGCGTCGCCAAGGCCGAGGAGCTCATCGCCGATGGCTACGAGGACGTGAAGATATGGGACGACCGCAAGGAGCAGCTGTACCCGCTGCTGTGGAGGGAAGGACAATGAGCATCGTGGAAGGAGAGGCGCCTGTCACGGTCGAGGTCTCCAATACCTGTATGCCGACATATTCCCATGTGCTGTTCGACACCGTCACGAGCACTACGTACAGGCCCGTGCAACGACATAAGAGCCTCATACGCTGCGAGTACTGCGACATGTCCTACGACGGCGACGAGCACGAGAACTGCCCTCACTGCATGGCCCCGAGGCCGAGGGCAAGGCCGAGACCAGCCGTAGAGACGCAAGACAGCGCCGTCTTCTACAGGGATAACGTGGCGTACTTCACTTTCAGGGATGGGATACTCACGAACAACGAGGCGAGGCAGATGGTTCCGGAACCGTATGGGACCGTCGACAGGAGGTGATTGCCATGGCTGAGAAGCTATACGTCCCCGTGTTCCAATTTTTCATGAACGACGAGCTGGGCTTTGCGTACGGCACGACCGGAAGGGCGTACCTCACGTACGACGAGGCGAGGCGGTCCCTCCTTGACGGGGGCTGGGAGCTCCGCCGCTTCGAGGACGTCGTGTACGACGAGGTGCGGGAGTTCTTCTGGAGGGGCGACGAATCGGCAAAGATAGAGGAGGTGGTGGTCGTAGATGGCTGAGGGAAAGGCCTACGTGGCATACGAGGTCGTCTACAAGGCATGGGACGATCCCGGCATACCGATTATACATACGTTCGTGTTCTCGACGTTCGACAAGGCCAAGGCCTTCGTAGAGTCGAGAACCATAGACGTCTGCAAGGTAAAGACGATCGACCCGCGCTATCGCGACGGAGAATGGGAGCGTTGGGAGGAGTGCGAGGACTTCTACGAAATGGAGGACGAGTGCGAGACCGCCCACTTCAAGCTGTCCCACGAGGAGGAGTCGATGTACTCGAGCCACTACTTCACCTACCCCGTCGTCGATAAGGACGGTGATGCGGTCGAGAGAGGCGTCACGCACTGGTACGTCGATGTGTGCGAGGTGGATGCCGAATGATCTGGTTCACGGCGGACACACACCTCGGGCACGGGAACATAATCATGCAGGCTGGCAGGCCGTTCGAGAGCGTTGGGCAGATGGACGACCATATAATCGGCGTCATAAACGACATGGTCACCCCCGGAGACGAGCTGTACGTCCTCGGTGACTTCGCGTTTCGAGTCCCAAGGGAGGACGTGCGGCGCTACAGGTGGCTCATCAGGTGCAACAACGTCTATCTGGTTCGGGGCAACCACGACGTCCTGTGGCACGGCGACTCCCCCTTCCAGGCGGAGCACGGGTACTTCGACTGCCTGCACTCTCCGAGGCCGATGAGGCACCGCATAGTCATGTGCCATTACCCGATACTGAGCTGGCGGTCCATGGATCACGGGTCCATACACCTGCACGGCCACATACACGCAAAGGCCGACTACAACCTCAGAAACAGGGAGGATGGCGTGTTCAGGTACGACGTGGGGGTCGAGGCCAACGGATACATGCCCGTCAGCCTAGACCAGATAACCGAGTTCTTCGACGGCGTGGAGCCACGGAGGGCTCACCACAAGGAGGAGGGTCTGTGAAGGTTGGAAGGGTCGATGGAGAAGAACGATGAGGTCATTTCGATGAGCATCGAGCGCGACGGACATGTGTACGTCAGCCTTGAGTTTATCGGCAGAATCCTTAGGAACGCGATATGCGTGTGCCACGCCGTCAGGAGTGTCAAGGTCCTTTCCGCGCATGACCTGTGGGACATCTATTCAAAGATATGCGAAACGGTCGGTGTGGAGAACGACGTGTCGGAACCGCCGAACGTCAGGCTCATGGGCTCAGGATGGCCTGACGCGTTTGGGTGGTACGGCTTCTGCAAGTGGTGGGAGGAAGTATGAGACACTCAACGCCCGAGGAGAACGATTTCTACGAGGCATGGCTCACGAGCGAGTCCGTGCCGCTGTTCACGGAGGAGGAGCTGATGAAGGACGCACCGACGAAGAGGGAGAGGCGCGTCACCCGGAAGTGCGACTGCGGGTGCTGTATGCTGGTGTTCGAGAAGACCGTCTGGGACGACGGCATGACTTGGTACGACGTGTCGGTGCAGGACAACCGCTACGACCATGACGCCAACGGTATCCTGAACCGCATCAGGAACGCGCTCAAGGTGCTGTTCGGCAAGACTGTGTCTTGGAACGACGTGTTCTTTGAGAACCCCGAGGACTTCGACGAGCTTCTGTGGGAGCTGGACGAGCTGCGTGAGTGGTCTTAGCTAGCGACATGAGGGCGGCAGGGGAATTATGGCAAGGCCGTAGCCATAACTACACGTTATGGTACACTTGTGCGTACGGTAGAACACACGTACGTCAGGAGGCAGGATGCCAGACAAGGTAGCAATCGCTTCGCCGTGGATGACGTTCGCACGGGAGGTGCATGCGCTGTTCAGGTACGACCCCGAGGTGGAGGTCGACTTCGACAACGACGCGCCCGAGCTGACGCTCTATGTGGCGAACGCGAGCAAGGCGGACGCGCTCGGCAAGCTCGTGCCCACCGAGAGGCAGTTCGGCAACGTCACGCTCAGGATAACGGTCGTCCCCGCCAACGAGAACGAGTCCGAGGTGGAGCTGTTCCGTCGCGCCTTCGCGGGCAACGACGCCGTCGTGGACATACAGACGGTGCAGGACATGTTCGGCTCGGAGGTCTCCTACGTGGAGTTCGCGCCTAAGGTCGTGTCGTTTCCCAACGACAACGTCGGAGACTTCAACGGGTACAGCCACACGCTGTACGAGACCATCGCAAAGGAGCTCTTCGCGCCCAGTGCGGGCACTCGCCTCTGCACTGCGCTGCTTGTGGAGGACGCTCCTCTCGGCGAGTGGCCTTAGGAAGTAGCACGGGGATGTAGCTCAGTTGGAAGAGCGCCGGACTGTCTCTCCGGAGGTCGTGGGATCGAGGCCCATCATCCTCGCCATTGGGGCGTAGCTCAGTCGGTATGAGCAGGGGCCTGTTAAGCCTCGTGTCGCTGGTTCGATCCCAGCCGTCCCAGCCATCGCGGAGTACAGTAGCGGTCACTGGCCGGATTCATGCTCCGGTGCACGTGGGTTCGAATCCCACCTCCGCCACCAGACACATCCCGCCCCCTGAGGCGGTGGCCGTTGCGCGGGCCGGAAATCAGCGCCCTCTTGCGGAGTCAGGGGAACCCGCATGCACAATGGGTCGTTAGCTCAGCTGGGAGAGCAGTTGGCTCTTAACCATCAGGTCCTGGGTTCGAGTCCCAGACGACCCACCATACTCCGTTAGCTCATCGGGTAGAGCAGTGGGCTTTTAACCCTCAGAGCAGAGTTCGAGCCTCTGGCGGAGTACCAGGCAATACGGAGTCCGTAGCACAACGGTTTAGTGCGCTGGGTTGTGGCCCCGGATACGAAGGTTCGACTCCTTTCGGACTCCCATCCATTTCCCCGTAGTTCAATCCGGCAGAACGCCTGACTCTGGTTCAGGAGGTACCTTGTTCGACTCAAGGCGGGGAAGCCAGAGAAATACCGCGCGATCGCACTAGTACCTGTCCGGAGGGGAAACTGCGACTGGGGCCAGCCACACTCTGAGCTCGCGCGTCCATACAGGAGGTCGTAGTAAAGGTGAATACGACGCGTTGCAACAGGGGGGACGCTTCCGCAACACGTAGATGCAAGGTTCGAGTCCTTGCCCTCCCAACCCAACAGGCTCTTGGTGTCAAAGGAAGCACGCTGGTCTCCAAAACCAGAGGAGGGGGATCGATACCTCCAGGGCCTGCCATAGAAGTCACTTGAGGGGCGTGGCCTTCGCGGCTGCGTCCCTCTTCCGTACGAAGGAAGGAGTCATGGGCAAGAGGCGCCCGCAGAGGTCGAAGCGCGACAGGGACAGGCACAGGTACGCGAGGAAGGCGAGGAAGCATGCCATGATGGCGAACGAGGCGAGGAGTGCGGCGATCCTCGAGGAGTACGGGCCGCAGGGTACGGCCTGCGCGAGGAAGGTACGGTACCAGTCTTGGTACGAGGCAGAGCGATATGCGGCACACTACGAGCTGCTGAGGGACGTGAGGCTGAGGTCATACAGGTGCCCGCGATGCGGCGGATGGCACCTTACGCACGAGAGGGGCGGGAAGGGTTGAGGACATCCGAGATACTCAAGCAGTCGAGGGCGTCGGTGCTCCGCATGAGGGAGATGGACGAGGACCTGGAGGTCATGCGGAGCCGTGTCGGTGGGCAGGGCACGGGTTTCGGAACCAGCATCGACCACAACGTCATACTCGACGTCTTCCGCAACCTCGACGAGTACATAACGGCGTCGTCGGCCGACACCCCGGAGGGTCGCGAGCGCATACGGGAGTACGAGGAGTGCAGGCGTGACGTGCTTGCAGCAGAGACGCTCATAGCGGGCGCGGAGCAGCTCATAGAGCGGCACTCCGTCGAACAGGGCATGGACCGCGCCACGGCCCACAAGAACGCCAACGACATGTGCTACGTGGTTCGGGCGTACTACGTCGAGGCGTGCAGCATGTCGGAGCTGTGCAGGCGCACGGGCTACGACGGAAGGGTGAACAGGGCGATGCTCGACCTCAGCCTCAGGTGGTTCGACTCCAACGGCATCGCCCACCTGAAGGCGGAGATCGAGCACGACTACAGGACGAGGGAGCAGCTCCGAATGGAGTATTGCAGGGGGGATGCCGAATGACGCCGGAAGAGCTCGACCGATGGGCCAACCTCATAGACGGTATGATAAGGGGCGAGTACGCCGAGCTGCTTTGTCGTGACCAAATGGCGGCACGGAACGCCCAACACGATTGCATGGGCATCCTCGACGAGATCGACCTGCCGTACGACGCAGGCAGAAGCGCCAACGACATGTGGGTGAGGGTATGCGGCACGATACGGTTCCTGCCGGACACGAACCCGAACGTGCATTATATGGGGTGGAAGCAGATTTGGAGATGACGTATCCCACTGAAATGGAAAAGTTCGAGGCCCTCGTCGACATGGTGTGCAGCGTCGCAGGCTGCGAAAGGTGGAAGGCCGAGTTGGCCGTCGCCACGTACGTCGCACGCGAGATGCGGCTTCGGTGCATGGAGCTGTCCGGCAGGGAAGTGCCGCCAAGCCTGCGAGGCAACGATTTCAATAAGATTCTGTACGATGAAGTACCCTTTACTAGCGACGTTTTGATCGAGGAGGTCGAGGAGGAATGGAAGAGGGCAAATTCACGGTGGTGGACGGTGGCAAGGGTGATCGAGGGCCGGCGATCCAAGGCATGAGGATGGTGGAGGACCCGCATCCGACGCAGTTCATAGGCACGCCGTCGGAAGTCGAGACGGTGCTGCGTCGCTTCTTCGGGTACCAGCGCAGCTACCTCATAGCACAGACCTCGGAGGCCGGCGATGACGGCATCTTCCTGCGCGACGAGGACGGCGGACTGATACCCACCGACGAGCAGGAGGGCGTGCTGGACACGTTCGAGCGCACCGTGTGGCGGGTTGACATAACCCCTCTGGACAAGGTAGCAAAGACCCGGTGCAGGCACGCGTTCGAGGCCGACGCCGAGCGCATGCGCACCGAGCGGGAGCTGTACGAGCTGCTCGCGAAGGGGTCGTTTGCGGGGGTCGTGGACGAAACATCAGGCGAAGGCATGACAACAGACGAGACATAAGATATGATTATGGGAATGCAGGCTGCGAGGGCAAGGGGTGTCCATTGCTGTTCGAGTGCACCGAGGGCTTCGAGACGCGCGAGTTCGGTTTCCCGCAACAGGTTGACAGGGGCACGTGCTGGTACAGGGTGAGGGACGTGATAGTCCCCGGCGGATACGAGTGCTGCCACATGCTCGAGGTCGTGGACGGGCAGTACACGGCAAACTACGTCAGGATCAGGCTGGAGCGACTGTCCGAGAACTTCAGGCAGATGCCCATGAGCGGCTCGGCGCTGCCAGTGCCGGACTCCCAGTCCCATGCATATTAGGAAGGGCGGCATTTTATGTCGAACAACGGCGGCGCATCGGGCGGGATAGGGTTCTTGGGCTTGCTCTGCATCCTGTTCGTCGGCCTCAAGCTCGCGAATATCATAGACTGGGAGTGGTGGGCGGTCCTCATGCCGCTCTGGGCGCCTGTCGCGCTCGTCCTGCTCCTGCTGCTCGTTCTGATGGCGTACAACTCGTGGGACGACTGGAGGTGGCGGCATTGACGGAGAAGGAGCAAGTCGAAAGGTTCCGAAAACAGACCGAGAACGGCCTCGTGGCGTGCGCGAAGTGGCTCGAGGACAACGCATGGCTCCTCTCGCACGAGATTGCGGGCGGATGCAGGTCGTGGGCGGTGTCGTTCGAGGCCGGGGAGGACGGGATCTTCCCCGAGATCAAGATTTCGGTCAACAAGATAGACAAAGGCATCATCGAGGCATACGAAGGTGCCTCTAACTAGCGACATAAGGCCCGAAAAGTCATATCAAACGCAGAAAACGCCCCTCCGCACCCATTCTCGGGTCGCGGAGGGGCGTTTTTTCGTATAATTCGAGTCGGGGGAGCGATTTGCAATGTATCCGGAGACGCTTGCATACAAAAACGGCTCGATAAACGATGACATGTGGCGTCTCTTGGGCAAGGATGGCCGTATCAGCGTCCCAGAGCACGTGAGAGTGCTCATAAACTATGGTAGGCTGTGCATCATGGTGAAAAACAGCCAAGAGACGGTCATCATGCCCGTTCACAAGCGCGTTTCTTGGGCGTTCATCGCCGCAATCACGTCCATTAGGGCATAATGACGCAGAAATGCGTGGAATTCGTGCCTAGACCACGAATTTGAGGAACACGTCGTCCAAAATCGGCCACTCGACCATCTTCGGACGCTCCAAGGTGCCGATTTTTGCCCTGCCTTTCAAAACTTACGCAAACCTACGCTTGCCGTTTGATTCCTGCTTCGTAGGGCGCTCCACCTCGACGGCTTCGACGCCCTCCACAGGCATGAGTTCGGGATAGTTCGCCATCCCTACGTTCAGTATGTTTATCGCCGCGTTCACGTCGCGGTCGATGACGGCCCCGCAGTCTGGGCACTCGTAAGTGCGCTCGGAGAGCGGCATGTCGCGTACGCACCCGCAGTTTGAGCACGTCTTACTGCTCGGGTACCAGCGGTCTATCCTGCCGACCCTCGCCTTGTACTCGAACTGGCTCGCCATCGTCGCCAACGACGCATCGGCTATCGACTTCGCCAGCTTGTGGTTCGAGCGCATGCCCTTGACGTTGAGATCCTCCAAGAACACGACGCCGTACCTGCGCACGACGTCCGTCGTGGCCTTGTGGATGTAGTCCGCCCTCATGCATGCCGTGCGATACTGGAACTTGGCGAGCCTGTCCTTCGCCTTGCGCCAGTTCTTGGAACCCTTCTTCTTGCGCGACAGATCCCGCTGCAGGTGCCTCATACGCCTCTCGCGCCTCCGATACCAGCGAGGATTCTGGACCACCGTACCGTCCGAGAGCGCCATGAGTACGTGGCAACCGAGGTCGATGCCCACGGCGGCTTGGCTTTCGCCCGCCGTGTCCGGCACCTCGCACGAGATGGCCGCGAACCACATGTTCGCCCTCTTGGATACGGTCACGTTGTATATCTTGGTGCAGTCTTGGTATCTCAGCGGCTCTGCCATCTTCAGTGTGAGTCCCTTGGGCAACCTGAGGTACCTGCCTTCCACCCTGACGGCCGAGCCGTCGATGCGGAATGAGTCTCTAACGCCCTTCTTGTGGAACCTCGGGTGCTTCGTGTTGCCCCTGAAGAACGACTTGAACCCCTTGTCGAGATCCTGTATCGCCGCCTCTCCTATCCACTTGGAGTACTCGTACATCCACGGGAACTCCGCCTTCTTGCGGGCGTTGAACTTCTTCTTTATCGAATAGTAGTTGTGTCTGACGCCGTTGTCGTAGTCCTCGTTCCACATGCCGAGGCAGAGGTTGTATGCCGTCCGAGAGAACCCGCAGCAACCCCTCAGATACGACTCCTGCACGTTGTTGGGATATATTCGCGTCTTGAACGTCCGATTCATCGTTGCTCCTCGAGCAACTCGTCGTCGAGCCTCCATTCTATTGTGTCCCTCACCTTCTCGAGCCTCAGGTATTCGGACACTGGCCTGTCGTACACGAACCGCACGTCGTAGTCCGAATCCTCGCTCGCAAAGCCCCAGCAGCGGCTCCCGGACTCGATTGCGAGCACCAGGTTGACGTTCTTCTCCCTCTCGACGGACTCGAGCTCACGGATTATTGTCTCACGCATCGAAAATCACCCAAATTCAGTAAAGCTGGCACTCTTTGCCACCTGATCTGTAGTACACACTGACACGGAGCGTCGTCTCGCCCCACCCGCGGTCGGTTCCGTCGTCAAGGCGCCAAAGGTCCCACATCTCGTCCAATTCGGCGTCGCTGGGGTCGTCCTCGAGGTAGCAGAGCACCTCGAACCTCGGCCACGAGCGCAGTCCGTAGTCATGGAGGCCGCACTCGGCCACATACGGCATCCCGGACGCCCTCCTGACCCTCAGGCTCGCCCATCTGCGCCAGCACTCGTGGGAGAGCCTCCTCTTGGCCCGCCTCACGTGCTCAGATGCCATGTACCGCACCGTCATTGCCGCCGGGTGGTAGTCTATGGGAATCCAGTCCGTTATCCCCTCGTACGACAGGAACGGGTGCATCCTTACCTGCTCTGCGAGGGCCTGGACGTGCCTTTCCGGTCCAGGACGGATGACCACGCCGTCAGAGCGCACGAAGGGACCGTCCTCGATCATCCGCATAAGGTCATGCCTTGTGACCTCGACCACGAGGTCGGACGCACTCGGCTTGAACTTGTCTATGGCCGTGTCGTGCTGGCAGAACAGCTGGATTACCTTCGAGTCGCCGTCTGCGTCGCCTGTGAGGTTCTCTGCGTTGAGCCAGATGCCGAAACGCCACCCCGGCCACACCCTCGACAGCCTGAAGCTGACCACCGAGCACGGGTAGCCGCCGAACACGAAGTACGTGTCGCCCCTCTGCACGTCCCTCGCCCTGTAGCCCTTGGCGGCGAGCACGTCGAGCACCCAGTCGCACAGGGCCTCGTTCAGCTCGCCCACGACCCTCAGCCTCTCGTCCGGAACGTCCGCCACCAGGTCGAACGGCAGTCCCAGTCCCTCTATTACGTCCATTGCGTCCCCCTCTTCACAAATACCATCGTACAACTGTTCGTGCGCGTGTCTGCGAGGTCATGCGACTCGTCTTATGCCCTCGACGTACGCGTGCACGTTCCCGACGAGCTCGCACTCCCTGTAGCGCCTCTCCCAGCGCAGCATGCAAGCGTATGCTTCGGATATGCGCCTGAACCCGCCGAGTATGGCCCCGTTGGTGTTCTTGACAACCCAAAGCGTCGTCATGCCGCCCTCCTCTCTCCGAGGAACCGATACATCTCGTCCACGGCCTCGCCGAAGTCTCCGAAGAGCCTCCTCTTGAGCAGTCGGCCCCTCTGGTCCCTGATTGTGAGTGTGAAGAGCCCTTCCTTGCCGAGAATCTCGGCAGAGCAGCCACCGAACCTGTGCCTGAGCATGATTTGCCTCCAATCTCCCCGAAACTCGTCTGTCAGAGCACCATCGAGAGCTGTCCGCCCTCTTCTGTGACCGAACACGTGTTCTTGGCATCGTCTGAGCCATTCTTAGCACATTTGCAGGGCTTTACGACCGAAAATGGGTTACGAGTCGCATGTGTTGTCGAAAAACCCGCAGACACGCTCTCAGAGGGTCGTTTTTTCTGTGTCGTCCGTGATTTTTCGCCAGCCGGCATGCCTTGGCGCGTCGGGACGAGCGACGAGCCATCCGGCACGCCCCCGAGAGCCTCGAAGCGCTCCCGGATGGTCATTCTGTCGGGGTCGAGCCCCATCTCGCGCAGCTTGTCGCCGTCGATGTCGAACTGTGACCTCTTTGCCATGAAATCGCCTCCAAAATGCGAGGGGCGAGCCGAAATGGCCCGCCCCGTGTGAAAACTCATATAAAAGAGGCCGCCCATGCTCGGACGGCCGATTGGTTCGCCTTGTCTGCGTCAGCAGGTCGCTAATCTGCGTCGTCGCACCTAGCCCTGCCCGTACATGTTCTCGTACGCCTCGAAGTCGTCGCGCATGTCTGAGTATCGCTATGGCTTGGCGACTGCGGCGCCTATCGCGTCCACGATGAACTGGCTTCTGCTCTTGCCGGCCTTCTCCGCCATCCTCTTTGCGGCGTCAAGCACCGACCGCGGCATGTACACCCTCACCGCAACGTCGACGTTTCCATCTCCGATGTCATCGTGGAACGCCTCGTCCCACTCGAACAGGTCATCCATGTCCTCCCCGCTGTCGAAGCGGGCGTCGAACTCGTCAGCCGTTAAGATGTCGGTCATATGCGCTCCTCTCTCGATGGTTTGACGGTCTCGCCGATATTATACGCCTGACCTTCTTGTCAGGCATGGTATGAATCACCGACCAATAGCCGCCGAACGCCCTGCCTATTATCATGTAGCGTCTTAGGTCGCCTTTTGTTTGCTTTGCTGGCACCGTGACGCTGTTCGGGTCAGACCACACCTGCATTGCGTAGTCGAAGTTTATGCCGTGCAGCTCCTCGTTAATCGCGTCCTTCGCCTCGTCCCACTCGAAGAACAGGTCTATCTCCTCCAATCGAATCACCTCCATCTTGAAGTATACATTTACCGCCTCACCCACATCGTGTCGGTCATGCAAAGCAGCCAGCCGACGTTCGCCTCGTACAGCATGGCGGCGTCGTATATGAGCTTCGCCTTCAGCGTCCTCGTGCCCTGCTCGTACTTGTAGAGCGACTGCTGCGACATGCCCAGCGCGTCGGCGGCTTCGGCGATGGTCAAGCCGGCGAACCTGCGCGCCTCAGAGAGCCTCCTTCCCACCTCGGCGTCGTACTCGTCTATCTCGGCCTTGCTTGCGCTGCCAGCATTGAAGTCCATTCCTGCCTCCCTACATCCTGCACGTCGGGTTGTGCACGGGGTCGATTATCGTCCAGCGGCTCTCCTCGTACAGCGTCCCGCCCGTTATCCACGCCGTCCAGTCACGGCACTCTCCGATTACCTCGTCGGGGTCGTCGGCCCACTCACGCTCCTCCTTCAGACCGTCCCACCACTCGCTGTTCATGGTCCTGCGTGCGTCGTCGAGCTCCTCGAACGTGCCGCAGACCCTTACCTGCGTGCCCTCGTCGTCCTTGGTTATGCCAATCAGTGTGAACATGTGTCTCCTAGCTCCTTGCCCCGTCGTTTTTCACGGCCTTCATCCCGACGAGCGCGGCGTCGAGCATCGACCCGACCATCACGTTGAGGTCGCTCCACGTCCTCGCAGACACGGCGAACGCCGTCCTGCCGTCATCGCACAGCATGTCGAACCTGAGCACGTCCCCGTCACGGTACCAGGCGCCGTTCCAGGTGCCGCCCTCGGCGTCGTGCAGAATGCCCTCGAGCTTGGAGGCGCAGAACCTTATCCACTGCCGGGCCTCTGTCGCCGTCATGTTTTGTCTCGTACCGTATGCCATGTCGCTCTCCTCCCTAAAGGGCTATCCCGAACTTGCCGCCGACCATGTCGAGCGTCTGTCTGTCGTATCCCTGCGCCTTGAGCACTGCGAGCGCGTCCCTCAGCGTGCCGTGCGTCAGGTCGAACTCGTGGTCCCACCGCTCGTCGGTCAGTATCTGCATGTCGAACACCCTGCACATGCCGTGCCCGAGGTCCTCGTAGCAGTATGCCAGCTGGTAGCCGAGCCCGTCGTGGCAGTCGTAGTAGGAAACCTCGCCCTCCTGCCACGGCCCGGTTGCCGACTGTCCCGTGCTGCCCTCGCAAGGTATGCACTCGTGCCCCGTGGCTATCCACACGAGCCTCCTCATTTCCTCGCTGCTGTCCTGGTGTGCCATCTTCTCCTCGATGTATGCGTCCTCTGCCATGTTGTACATCTCGTACCCTCTTTCTCTCCGAATCTTTTTCCGATCGAACCCTTGCCTATGCCACCTCCGTCGTGACCCTCTTCCTCGGCAGCCTCCTCCCGTCCAGGTAGAGCCAGTCCTCGAGCTCGGCGATGCCGTCTGCCTTCTCCCACACGGTGCCGAAGTCGTCGTGCTCTGCACGGTACGGCTCGCCCCCGTCGCACCATATCGAGAGCACCGGTATGCCCTCCTGCACGCTCTGCGCCACGTGCGCGTCCCATATCAGCCCGCTTATGGGGACGAGGCAGTTCTCGAACCTGCCCTCCTCCTCCATGGGGACGTTGGCGTTCCTGTAGAAGCGTCCCTCGTAGTAGTAGACCCAACGGGGGAAGCGCTCGTATCGCTTGCCACCCCTCGGCCCCTTGGTCTCGGATATTCTGGTGCCCCACTCGTACGTGTAGCGGGTCTGCAGGACCTTCGGCCTGCTCCCGTCCATCATGAGGAACGTACGCCGCCTGTTGCTGTGCCTCTTCGGCGTGTACGGAAGCCTCGGTACCTTGTATCCCATGCTGGTCTCCTCTCTCCTCGTCAAATGCCCAGCAGAAAGGGCGCCCCTTCCGAGGTGCCCTTCCGTGACGGGTATTCGTCGTGTCGCTAGTCCTGCAACCCGAAGCTCAGGTAGCGTCCCATGCGATCCTCGTCCACCACGTCCATCGAGGCGTACCCTGCGAGCGTGTCGCACTGCTCGTCCGTGAGCACGTGGCCCGACGCCGCCGCCGACTCTCGCATCTGTGCCCTTGTGAAGGTGAAGGTGTAGGTCTTGTCGGTCTCGCGCTCCTCGTCGTACGACTGCAGGGACAGGTGGCAGTCTCCGTCGGGCCCCCAGTCCTCGTCGCTGACCGAGTCGTTAAGCGGTGATACGATTTCGTCCACGGGCAGTATGTCGTAGTCGCCATTGCCGTCGTAGTGCCAAAGCTCAACACCCTGCTTGAGCAGGTGGCGAGGCATCTTGTCCAGCACGTCCATCAGTTCCAGCCAAGTCATTGCCATGTCCTTCTCCTCTCCTAGACCGCGTACTCCTTGACGAACGCCTTGAGCGGCATGTACTCGTCGGCGTCCCCGTAGTTGTGCTCCTCGTCCAGGCGGACGAGGAAGTCCGTCTTGTTCATGCACTTGTACGACTGCCTGCACTCGTACAGCTTCTTCTTGATTTGCCTTCCGGCCTTGTCCATGCCCTCCCAGCAGCGCCTCGTTGGTTTGGCGTCGTCCGTGAACCTGGACACCCTCTTGTACGTGCCGCAGTCGATGGGTCGCACTATCGTTACTCTCATTGCTCCTCCTTAAAACGAAGGCACCCGCAGGTGCCCATCCAAACCTCTGTCGTGTCGCTAGCTAGGCCAACGGGTATTGTCCAGGCTCCACCTCCTTGTATGGGTGCAACTCGATGTTCTCGAGCAGCCAGTCTGTCTGCAGGTGGTCCTTGAGTGCGACGCAGTGATCGGCGAAGAAGTCCTCGTCACCATAGAGCCGCTTCTCCAGCTTCTCGATTGCCTCCTCCATCGTGTCGGCTTCTACCTCGTACGTCCTCCAGAGTGCCATCTGCGTGTCGATTGCGAACCTTGCCATTGCTAGTCCTCCTCTTTCTCTTCCTTCTCGTTAATCTCGATTACGAAGTAGCCGACCACGAAGTAAGACCCACAGTCGTCGCACTCGTACTCCTCGTACTCTGGGAAGCTGCCCATGCAGCTCGCCTGCCCGCCACATACGGGGCAGTCCCCGTAGAACTCGATTGGTTTCATGTCTAGTCCTCCTTGAAGTTCTCGTCCTCGTACCTGCTTGCCAGCAGCGACCCGAACAGGTACCCGAACCCGTCGTTCCACGCGTCGTCGTAGAAGTCCTGATTGCTTATGACCCACGCCATGAGGTCCGTCAGGTCGTCGCCACGCATGACGTTCGTTATGTCGGATGCCGCCCTGTCCCAGCACTCGTCTGGGTTGTAGAAGCTGTACCAGAGGCTCACGTCCTCCTTCTCGAGGATGCGCTCATAAACTTTGTCTGCCAGTTCCTCGCCGTGCTTTGCGTCGAACATCAGAACTCCCTCCAATTGTCTCCTGCGTAGTACTTGACCGCCCTTCTCGCATACCCCATGCAGGCGTCGAGCATGAAGCACTCGTATCCGTCGCAGAGGTCCGGCCCCTCGCCTTGGGTCGCCGCTTCGGCGTACCCTCTGAACATGAGGGAGAAGGTCTCGTATGCCGTGCGGTTCGTTGCGTCCTCGCATTTGCCCTCCTCGGCGTACGCCGTCCTCGCAACGAGCATGCACAGCGCCTCCGCTATCGCATGGTCGGGCGTCGCACTCGTCCATGTCTCGACCGCCGCTCCGTCTGGGTCCTCTATCTCGGCGAACCACAGGCCATCCGCATGCCCGACGATCATGGTGTAGCTGCCCATCTCGTCGTCGTACTCGAAGCGCCCGTGCCTTGCGGGCCTGTCGGTGTCGTAGCACGGGCCGCCTGCGAAGTAGCCGTGCTCGTCCATCCAATCCCTCGTGGCTGGCGTCATGTCGGTGAAGTTTATCCTCATGCCAAGTCCCCCTTTATCATGCAGTTCACCTTCGTCATGCTTGCGAATATGTCCACGCCCTCGCACTGCATGACCTCCTCCCACAGCTCGCCGAACGTGCCGCAGTCGTAGCCGTCACCGGCGATGCGATAGAGGTCCTCGAACCCTATCTCGTCCTCGATGCAGTCTCGGCTGCGCTTGTAGCCCGTCCACAGGCCGTCGCCGTACTGGTACGGTTCGTCTGGGCTGTAGTGGATGCCGAGGCACCCGAGGTATCCCTCGTCGTACTCAACGTCGTCGTCCTCCCAGTACAGATGCAGCGAGAATATCTCCTCGCCGTTGTAGAACAGCCCCTCGTCCTCGTCGGGGGCCGTGGTTGGGTCGTATTTGGTCGGCTTCATCATGTCCTGCCTCCTCCTACTTGTAGTCGTCCTGCTCGCTTATGATTTCCTCGACCTCGCTTGCGTCGAGGGTTATGTCTGCGTACCCATCTTCGTCGCTGTCGCATACGACGTCTGAGAGGAATGCGTTCGACCCGCTGTCTGCGAACACCTTGCCGAGCAGCTCGTGCAGCCTGTCGGTGTCGGCTACGATGGTCTCCGCCAGGTAGTTCGCCTCCTTCTCACTCTTGGCTCTGAAGTAGATGCTCAATGGCACCATGATGTGCGCTATGTAGGGCTTGCGCTCGGTGGGGGAGTCGGGCACCTCATGGATGACCCACCTGTGCTCGCCGTCCTCCAGGTATGCGTCGAAGTCGTGGAGGAACCCGAGGTACACTTTGCCGCCACCCTCGCCGGCCCAGTCACCGTAGAGGTCATAACGTCCCGGCGCGCACTCGACCTTCCTCGAGATGCTGTAGTCGTCATCGGCGAGGATGCGCTCAAGCTGGCCCAACATGACCGCATGCGCCTTCTCTGCGCTGTCGTATGCCCTGCACTCGTTGTCAGTGCTCAGGCTGTTTCCCTCGCTGTAAACCAATACGAACATGTCTTACTCCTCCTCGAATCGGCACCAGTAGGTGCCCTCTTTTGTCTCCTCGTTTACCTCGTTGAGCGGCAGGTGCGTGCCCGGCTCGCCGTCGTAGTACTCGTTGACGAAGTCCCTTATCCCTTCGTCCGCAAGCTCCTCCCAGTAGTGCGTGACCGCACACTGGGCCGCATCGAGTTCGCTTGCGCTGTACGAGGACACGGGCACGACGGCGCTCATCTCCTCGTGCACCCAGTAGCCCTCGTCGTGCAGCCACAGGAACCCGAGAAGGTGCACGACCTTCTCGCCGTTGCGGACCTCCACCGAGTAGAAGTCACGCTCGTAGTCAGTGTTGAAGCACATGCCTTACTCCTCCTCGTCCTCGTCGATTACGTTGTCCAAGAAGTAGTTGAACACCAGCGTGTGGTCGCACTCCGGGCAGTAGTTGATGAGCTGTACGCCTCCGTCCATGAACTCGAGCTCGTCGTAGCCGTCGAGGTCTGCGCCGCACGTCGGGCAACGGCTGTCGTCGCCGCTCTTGTATTTCTTCCCCATGGTGTACTCCTTCATGTCTTACTCCTCTCCGCCGACGTACTCGGCAATCTCTTCCTTGGTGAGCGTGACCTCACCGTCCACCTTCCATGCACAGCACCCGCCGTTGACCATGCACTCGTGCTCCTCGTACTCGGCGAGGTCGACGACCTTGCACTCGAAGTCCTCGCTGTCGATGAGCTCGTTGGCTATGCGCTCTGCCTCCTCCACCGAGTCGGTCTCGACCGTCTCGTAGTGGTAGTAGGTTTCCACTTTCTTGAAACACAGTTCGTAGTGCGCCATTACTCGTTTCCCTCCCAGTCGTGCAATCCGATTTCCAAGTACTCGCCATCGGCGCACTCACTGGCGTTGATGCCGCACACCTCGTAGCCGAGCAGGTCGCTGCTCAGCTCCTCGATGTCCCCGTTTACGTGGCAACCGTCGTGGTAGACCTCCGGCGCTGCGCCACAGGCGAATACGTTCGCCCTCGTGAACCCCACGGGTCCGTAGATATCCATGCTGTTTATGAGCTGTCCGAGTGTCATTGCCTTACTCCTCTCCGTATTCCTCGCACTCGGCGAAGAACTTGTCCGTGAACTCGTACAGTGGGTACGTGCAGTACCCGCTCGGCATCTCGATGCCAGTGGGGTGGGCGAGTCCGTTGCTCTCCAGGAACTCTGTCGCCCAAGGGCAATTGTTCGTGTCGACGAACGCATGGCGCTCGTCTCCCGTTCCGAGGTTCACCGTGAGCGTCGCCCACGGCTCCCAGTCTCCGAATCCGTTCGCAATCATCTCGACGGCCAGCGAGCCGTCGTAGTAGCTGCCACGGACGAGGCAGGCGTCCATGGTGTCTCCGTATTGGTCTGTGTACTTGTAGGTTGCCATGCTCGTTCTCCTCTCTAAACCTGCCACCATCCGTCGACGGTGCGTACCAGCGTCTCGTCGTGCCATTCGTTCGGCATGCTCTCGAAGCCGAGAGCCTTGGCGAGGCGGAAGAACTTGTATGCCGAAGGCGCCCACTTCCTTCGTGGGTTCCAGCGGTGGTATGCGATGGGGTGTCGGTGCGCAACCTCGCATGCAATCTCTGCGACGGCGCCGAACAGGTCCATCGCAAGCCCGTGCCACTCGTGCTCATCTATTGCCAAGTAGTACTGTGCCTTGGCAAACACCTTGCGGGCGGCGGGGGAGTGACGAAGGACGTACAGCTCGTCCTCGAACTCCGCTTGGTCGACCCTCGCAAGCTCCGCCTTGGTGAAGTCGTGCATCTTCCAGAAACCCATGTGTCTTCCTCTCTATCGGTTGCTCTCGATGACTCGTGCCGTCTCCTTTATCGCGAAGTCGACGATTGCGTCCATCAGGTGGTCGTTCCAGTAACCAAGGTTGTCCTCGACCCATTCGAGAATCTCGTCCTCGTCCATCTCAAGCAGGTCTGCCACCGCACTTACGGGAAACCACACTCCGCCCTCGCAGAGTCCCATCGTGCTGTCTCTCCTGTCGATTACCATGCTTGTTCTCCTTTCGAACGCATGTTCCATTGTCCCATCCTTACGGGACAACATTTCGGCAAGTGCCGCCATCGGGGGGAGCACCTCCACGGATGCTCCCCATAGGTGGGGGCGCTCGCTAACGAATCTCTTCGAGCTTCTCGTCGACATACCTGCTCTCCATGTCGTGGATGGTGTCTACCATGAGCATCCACTCCCTCGAATGCTTCTCGTAGAACCACTTCTGGAAGTCGGGTATGTCGTACTCGTCGCGAGTCGCCCCCATCCGTGCGACGATGTTGAGCTTGCGCTCCAGGTCGTCAACATCCTCAACATCCATGGGTCTTGCGGAGCCGTCGACGATCCGCTCGAACTCGGCAGGCATGAAGTCGCCTGCGTTTATCTCGATGTCGAGCCAGTTGTTCTTTACCTTCGAAAGTGCCATGCTCTCCTCCTCCAAGCTCGTTAGAAAAGAAAGTCCTCTTCGTAAGCCATCTCTATGCCCATCCAAGGTCTCTCGTAACGGATTACTATCGCGGTTAGCTCGCTTGGGTGGTCCTTGCACTCGACGTGCACGAAGCCCCTTCCCTCTAGGGCCGCCTTCCACTCGTTGCGACACACGTCCCTCGACTGGAGCGCAAGGCCTCTGTCGAACTCAAGCCCGTGCCTCTCGGCGAACACTTCGAGAGGATTCAGGTTCACCTGCAGGTATCGCGTCCAACACCCGTCGTCAACGCGCTCGTCCTCGGCGAACCTCGTCGCCACCTTTCTCGACCACTCCTCGACCTCGTCGAGGAGCATCGCCAACCTCATTCGATCGGTCATGTCCTACCTCCTTCAAAGACCGAGGACGCCACCATTGACGCCATCGTTGTACCTATCGACCCTTCGCACGAACCTCTCGTGCCGAAGGTCTATCCTGCAGACCGTGCGACCGTGCCTGTAGACCATGACCAGCACGGCGCCCATGTCCCTCACGGCAGACTCGACGAACCTCTCTAGCTCGTCCCTGCTCTCGACGTGTGCCGTCGCCCTTCCGCGTCCCCTCCTTCCGAACGTGCACGCCTCGCAGCCGTTGCTTGGCGAACGAACTACCTCCGGGTACTGTCTGAACAGCTCGTCCATGCGCTCTCCCTTCGTCGACCAGTGCGCATCCCAAGGGGCACCGCACGGGTGCCCCGCAGGACGGGTACTGTGCCTACTCGTGCCAGTTGAATCCCATCGCGTCGTAAAGGCTGGTGAAGTGCGTGTCCCTGAAGCCGTAGCCGCAACCGTCCACGGCGAGGGCATAGAGCTCGTCATTGTGCATGACGAGCGTGAACCCGCATTCTGCAACCTCTCTCAGGTGCTCGTAGCACCAGCGCCAAACGAAGCTGTCGGGAACGAACCACGTGTTCCACATCGGCGCCCCTGTCGTGGTGTCCGCCGAGCAGGTGTATGCGAGCCCGTCCATCTCGTCGTACCAGCTCACCTCGTCTGGGCTGACGTCGTGCTCCTCGGGGTCGAAGCTCCCGACGAAGCTCCAGACCTCGAACCAGTCGGGCAGCTCCGTTATGAGCGTGCTGTCGATGCCGTCGAAGCACTCGTCCATGAACAGGCCGACGCACTCCTCTTTCGTCTCGTACTTGCGGATGATTGCCATGCGCTCTCCCTTCGTAAGACGGGCGCCAACGAGCGGCGCCCGTCGCTTGCGGCTATTCCTTCGTCGGCACCTGCTCCAGCAGGTCGACGTAGCGGTCCAGCTTCATGAGGACCTTGTGGACGTCGTGGTTGGCGTTGTTGCGGCGTGCGAGCATCTCTGCCTTCGACTCGTCGCGTTCGAGCATGTACATCTCGTGCGTATGCTCCATCCGCCCCCTGCTCTCCCTGTAGAGGGCGTCGATCATGTGAACGAGCTTGTCGTACTTCTCCTCGATGGTCATTGGCTCGTCGTAATACATTCGCTATGTCCTCTCTGCTATGCGGGGCGTCCCTCGTGGACGCCCCGACAACTGACTTCCTGGCGTGTGCTACTCGCCGCACATGGCCGCACAATCTGCCTCGAACACCTCGAGGTTTCGCATGGACTCCCTCAAGACCTCAAGCGGGCGCTCCGACTCGTCCCACTCGAACACCGGTGCGACGTACTCCAAAAACGATGCGGTCGTCATGTGCGGCACGGTGCGGTCGTATGCCACACCCTCTTCCATGTCGCCGCTCGTGAGGTAGGTGTCGTAATGGCTCAGTAGCGCAGCCCCGAGCCTCACGGCATCGTCATGCGGAAGCTCGTTGGCCTTGCGGAAGAACATGTACTCGGGGCGAGCCATGCGGTAGAAGCCCATCTCGATGAACGAGTCGGGCGGCACGGGACCGTCGTAGACGGTCACCTTGCGGACGTTGGCACCCGCCTCGGTCGCCCTCTCTGCCATTTCCTTTGCGCACTCGGGTGCGGCAAGAATCTCTACGCTGTCAAACATTTGTTTGTCCTCTCTAAGACGCGGGGCGCCCCTCGTAGGCGCCCCTTCGTTACCTTTCGCTCGTTCCTTATGCGATTGCGACCAAGTCCTCCGCCGAGACCAGCTCTCCCTCCTCCCATGCCTCGATGGCGTCGTATACCTCGTCGCACATGGGGCCGTAGACCATGCACGAGCCGATGTGCTTGCACTTCCCGCAGCACAGGTCGAACACGTCGTCGTACTCGGGACCGTATGCGGGGTAGTCGAACCCGTCGTAGTACTCGTCCTCGTAGTCGTAGAGGTCGGCGTACGTCCAGCGCCACGTGGAGTTGGACGCCTGTATGCCCTCGGTCACGGTCTCCCAGCCGTCGCCGACTCGATACACGCTGCCGTCCTTCGTCATGACCGCGAAGCGGTTGCCCGGCGCTATCTCCCTCATGCGGCGCTTCATGTTCTTGGTCACCTTGCCCTCGTACAGCTCGGTCATGTACTCGGACACGAACGTGACCGTGTCGGACACGCCAAGCTCGTCGTTGGTCGGCATGTTCTTTATGACGCCGTTGTGTGCCACGGCGACGTCGCACTCGACGTCTGGGGCGTGGAGCACGTCGAGGTCTCGGCACACGGGGAAGGGGTGGCACGTGCCCACGTTGATGCCGCCGCTCGTCGCTATCCTCATGTGGATTACGAGCTGCGAGTCGATGGGCGTCGACTCGATGGCCTGTATGAGCTGCGGTGCGCTCATGAATCCCTTCGATATCTGGACTCGTCCGTCCTCAACCCACATGATGCCAGCGCCGTCGGGGTTGCCGAGGAAGCAGCTCTCGACGAGGTCGTGGGTGGGACGGACGTTCTTCTCGCAGGTGAGGATGATGCACATAACAAGTTTCCTTTCGTTTGGCTTTTCTTTTGTTCTGATTCGTTACTTAGAGGCCGCGGCGCTCGATGTAGGCGTCGAGGTCGTCGTGGGGGAGACCCTGCTCTTCAAGGGCGAACCTGACGAGCACCTTGACCATGCTCCACGTGAGCTGGTCGGCGAACTCGTCCGTCATGGTGTTGGCGATGATTGCCAGCCCAGTCGTCATCTCGACGGTGGCTCGGAAGGTCTCCATGTTGAGGGTGCCGCGCCACAGTCGGATCTCGACGGTGGCGAAGTTCGTGTCGTTGACCGCCTCGTAGCGGCCGGCGAACTTCTTCTTGTCCTCCCAGACCTTCTTGCGCTCGGCGACGTCTGGGATGTCGTGCAGGTCGTCCTCGCCGATGCGGCACCACTCCATCGAGCGCTCGGTTCGACGTGAGAAGTTGACCAGCTGACCCTCGAAGCGATGGAACAGGCGGTCTAGCCTGTACACGGCGTCGTGGTCGACGAAGAAGCCCCTCGACAGGTGGACGTGGAGGCCGCAGGTGCAGGCGTCGTGGGACTTGCCGCCGTGGTCCCTCACTATCTGGGAGATGCGCTCCCACATGCCGCTCGTGAGGTGCACCTCGGGGGTCATGGGCTGGGACACTATCTCGAGCCCGTTGTCGTGCAGGGAGCCGTCCCTCTTGCACTCCACGTGCTCTTCGTCGTACTCGTCAGCGATGTCGTTGGCAAGTGCCGCACGGTCGTCGTTCTGGTCGGTCTCAAGCTCGATTCCGAGGAAGAGTGTCTTCTTGTACTCGTCCCCTAGCTCCCAGCCGTACTTCTTCAGGTCGGACTTGAGCCAGAACGTCGTCCCGTCGGTGTGTCCGTACTCGTGGACGTTTCCGCCGTGCTCTTCGTAGCAGTCCGGGCAGTAGGGTTCGTCCCACTCGTCCCACTCGGCGTCGTCCAAGGGGACGAGGTCGCCACAGTGGCTGCACGTGCTGTAGTGGTCGTCTACGCAGCCGTCGCACAGCTGCTGGTAACCCTGCGAGTAGACGCTGTAATCGCTTATTATGCCGCTGTCAACGGAGAACAGGTCCCCGCAGCAGTCGCACTGGATTGCGTCGCGGTCCACGCATTCCTCGCACCACCCCTCGGACTCGTATCCGCGCCAGTAGGAGCCGCCGACGTACACCTCGGTCAGCAAGGTGTGGTACGTCTCGCAGCGCTCGCAGTATTCCGCATGGTCGTCCTTGCATTCCTCGCACCACACCTCGGTGGTGCCGTTGTCGCCCTCGACCTCGAAGGCGCAGTCCTCCTCGACCACCTGGCCGCAGTGGTCGCAGGTGACCGCGTGCGTCTCGACGCAGGCGGGGCACCAGTCCTCGTGGCTTCCGCGCCATCCGTCTACCAGCACCTCGGTCGCCTCGCCCTCGTGCCAGTCGCCGCAGTGCTCGCACTCGTAGGCGTCGTTCTCGGTGCACTCTTGGCACCATTCCTGCAGGGTGCCGTCCTTCGCGTAGACCAAGTCGAGGACGTCGTCCTCGACGACCTGACCGCAGTGCTCGCATACGTGCTTACCGTTCTTGTCTATCATTTTTCGTCCCTTCTAAGACGTGGGGCGCCCTCGCAAGGACGCCCCGATTTACAGGTATCTGAAAATTGATGGGTAAAAAATTTTCATGCGCTCCAGACGTATTCGCTCTCGCTGAGGAGCTTGAGCAGGGCGGCGTTCGTCTCCTCCTCGGAGTACGAACGGAGGAACGGGACTGATTCGTTGTTGTAGGCGACGGGGAAGTCCCCGATGTACTCGATGTACTCGTCGGGGATGTATCCAAACTCGTCATAATCGTCGTACCAGTCCTCGATGACCTGTGCCACCGACCACTCGGTCAGGCCCCTGCGGATGAAGAGGTTCGGATACGTAACCTCACCTGCCTGCAACATCTCCATGCCCGTGTCCTCGCCGTACTCGCCGTACTGCGGGACGAGGCTCGTGTAGACCTTGGTTTCGTTCATTGCTACCTCCTTATTAGCAGAACGTGAACGTCGTGCCGTTCGGCACGAACACCACGTCGGATTTGATCTCAGGGGCGTACTCGCAGCGGGAGTGCAGGAACTTGACGCCGTTCCATCCCATCTCATCCCTCTGCTCGTCGGTGAGCGGCTTCTCCATCCAGTACATGCGCCCCTTGACACCTTCCCACTCGGTTTGGTCGGAGAACTTGTAGAACGGCGGCAAGGTGAACAGTGGGGCGAGAGACTCGCGGACGAACCGCACGGTCTTTCCTGTGAGGTACAGCTCGAAGTCGTCGGGCGTGACGGGGTAGTACCCCAGCTCGCCGTTTACGAACGCCTTCAAGTAGTAGGCGCCGTAGTCGTTGCCCCAACACTCGAAGTCGCCTATCTCGTATATGTCGAAGCCGTCCTCGTGGAGGGCTAGCCACGAGGGGAACTCGTGGAAGTCGGCGGGCATGTCGCCGTCGAAGAACGGCTCGTGCTTGACGGTGAAGTTGCCGTTCCTGTAGGTCTTGCTGATCATTGTGTTACCTCCCAAAACTCGTGATTACGAACAGCACCGCCGTCGCGAACACGAACAGCGGTGCCATAAACAAAGCTATTAACTCGATTGCTACCATCGCAGCCACCTCCTCAAGGCTACGAGGGCGATGGGGAACGCCACCCAGTAGGGGAGGACGTTCACCCAGAAATAATCCGAGGTTGCGAGAATCTCGGGGATTCGTGCTAGGTCTTCGAGCATGGTTCGTTTCTCCTCTCGTCTGCTCGTATGCGTCCCTCACCTACACCCACGGACGCCCGGCCCTTGGTCTCGGTGCACTGCGGCGGGCGTGGGTTCGTTTGTCGGGACGGTGTTACTTGTCCAGCGGGTGCCTGATGGTTGCGAGATAGTCCCACGTGTCTATGCAGTTGTCCTGCTCGTACATGGCTCCTCCTCTCGAAAACTCGTTTACGTATGCCGTACGGGTCGAGAACTCGCATGAGTTCCCATCTCGTGCGGTAGACGTAAGCGAAGGCCACCAGTGATTGCCGTCACAAGTG